>JACCDV010950053.1_pt1 | contig 91782 bp, 101 predicted proteins | sample 7446131 | NCBI WGS metagenome assembly JACCDV01 (sample SAMN15323448, study PRJNA562643) | freshwater metagenome | isolation source: river surface water | place: USA:Blue River Watershed | collected 2017-08-17 | reverse complement strand
CCCAGGCGCGCTGGTCGCCAGATTTTATGACGCTGCTGATGATTGCTTGGGTCAATCATTTCATCGAGCACCAAACGAGTTCGTAGTACCTCGTGGATTAATTGCGCTAGACGCTGTCCTTCCAACAAACGTTGCTGTTTGGCGCCAGTATCGCGGGTATCGGTGAATGGCATGACCAAGGCGTTCTCGCGGGCAATGGCCTGTGGCTCATCGATGATCGAGATTAATGGCAGACGATAAGCCTCGCCTTTGGCGAATTTTGAATGGCCTGGTATGTCGGGAGCGGTCCAGAGAGTTGCCTGTACCTGAAATGGATAGTTACTGGGGACTCGGCTGGTCGTGAAGATGCGGTTCACCGCCGCCACAATCTCAGGCGCATTGCGCCTTGTGGTGTTTTGTTGTTCAAGGTGAGCCTGATCGTGCGCTTGCAAAAAGCGGGTTGCTGCTCCAAATAGACGGGGGTCAGCACGACGAAAGCGATAAATAGATTGCTTGGGGTCACCCACAATAAATACCTTGGGCTTATCCTGATCATCGCCATAGGCTGCAAGCCAAGCTCGCAGAATTTGCCACTGCAAAGGATTGGTATCCTGAAACTCGTCAATCAGAATATGTCGATAACGTGCATCCAAACGTGCTTGCCAATACGCCGCAACACGAGGATCCGAAATCAGTTGCGCCACACCAAGTTCTAGATCATCAAAGTCACGCACGCGCATGCGTTCTTTACTACGCTCGATATGTTCGAGCATGGCCGCACCGATACTAAACCAGGCTTGATTAAGCGCAAGCGCCTCCTGCTGAGCCTGCCACTCAATGAATTGCTCACATGCGATTGCCCAAGCTTGCCGAGTCGCAATGAATCGATTGGTATCTTGATTCTGCGCCTCTAAATACGATTGAATCGCTTTCGAAGCACTGTCATTATCCTTGCGATAGCTTGGGAGTTCATCACGCGTCATAAACACGGGGATCAATAAGCGTATCGCGGTATCAAATTGTTTTTCTTGTAACGCTTCAAGCGCTGCGCCTAATTCTGCGAGACCCTGCTGATCACGCACGCCGCCATGAGACAACACCTCATACAACATAGAGAGTTCATGGGGCGCTGTACTCTCTTCTAGTTTGATGAGTAAAGGATTAGGTTGAGAAAGTGCGTTACAGCATCTGCGTAAGGCCTCGGTTACGGGTTCACCACGGGCCTCGCAGGCTTTCTTGAAAAATACCCAGGCGCCCTTTTGCTGCACTAGGCCATTGGCCCCCAATAAAAACTGATGGGCTTGTGCTGAACCCAGTTGCTCAAGCAAATACTCATAGGCAGACAGCACATCGGGTGGCATCGATGCCCACCAATCCTCTAAGCACTCCTGTTGCAGCCGTTTGGCGTCCTCGCGCAAGGTAAATCCAGATTGAGCTCCCATTGAGACCGGCGCCCCAGCGAGTAAGCGTCCGAACCAGCCATGAAAGGTGTCAATCGAAACGGTATGCGGATTCGATAACAGGCGATCATAGAGCGTACGTGCAGACTGAAGATGCACTTGTGCTGCTTCGGGATCGAGTCCTCGCTCTACCAGGGCATGCATCAGCTCGGCATCACTCATCGTGGTCCAGGATTGCAAGAGTTGATAGAGGCGTTCACGCATCTCTTGCGCAGCCTTACGTGTGAAGGTCAGAGCCAAGATAGATCGGGGTGACTCACCGGTAAGCAATATGCGGACTAGACGTGCGACTAGTAACCATGTTTTCCCGCTACCGGCGCAAGCGGACACCACCACCGAGCGCTGCGGGTCACAGACGATTGCGATATTAAGAGCTTGCATGCTACTCACCACATCCCTTTACGGCAAATACCCCGGGCATCGCAATAAAGACAAGTACTCTCGGGTGCAAAGGCCTGCATGGCGTCTCCAGACCACACGCTCCTTAAATCATTTTGCAACTGCGCATCAAGCTGTTGCATCGCGAGCGGTATCTCTGAAATCCCAACGGAGCGTTGGTTTGCACCTTTTTTCTTGAGGTTCATTTTTAGAGAAACCCAATCCAATTGCTCGATCGGACCTTGTGTGGATAGCGCTTTGGCATATAGCAGTAACTGGGGGTCATCCATCAGTTGCGTGCCACGCTCCAACACCTTCTCGCGGCTCTGGTGCTTATAGTCCAGGATCGCGAGTGATGATGTATTGGGCTTAACATCAATCCGGTCAGCGTAGCCCTCAATCTGAATTTGATGGAATTGCCCATGCTTGTCCAAGAAATTGAACTCAAAGCCAAGTTTGCGTTCGGCATCATGAAAACGCCAACCCTGTGACTCCCGTTCCAGTTGCCATTCCACAAAACTGGGAATTTGTTTTTGCCAATCCCGCAAATGCCCTAAGACCCGCTGATCACCCTCCAGTAAGCGACTAAAACCTTGCTCAGAAGCGCGCATCAGGCGCGTGATCATCCAATCTTTACGGAACTGCAAATCATCGTTGATCTGGGCGTCGCGAGCCTCGGTACTTTTGAGTTCCTGGAAAAAATTACGCAGTATTTGATGCAAGGTTTGACCAATCACCGATGCATCGAGCTCGTCATCAAGATCCTTGCGTTTACGAAGACCTAAGAGACTACGCACATAGTACTGATACGGGCAAGCCCGCAGTGCCCGATACGCACTCGGGCTCATGCGCGTTGGCATGGGTAGTCCATCGAGTCGATTTGCCTGCGCCATGGTCATCGGTGTTCCTACAGCGGATCGTGCAAAGCGACTAGATTCACGGGTTGCAAGTTGCGGAAGATCTTCTTGTAAGCGTACGATCCAAGGGGATGCGCGCAAGGGCTCACCACTAGCACCCTCGCTTAGCCATAACAGATCAATATAGGAATATGAGGCAAAGAGTTGTGAGAGATCCCGCGCCTGTTGACGATATTGCCGAGCAATATCGGTACCACCGAGAGTCTGACTTAGACTCTCCGAGAAAAATAGTGGGGTCTCGCCATAACTTGGCAGTTGGCGTTCATCGCAACCAACCATCACCACGGCATCAAAGCGGCGCAATCGAGTTGCACTGAGTGGCAAGATGGTCACGCGTGCCGATGCATCGCTGCCCTGCTCGCGGTACACCTCTTCTTCCATTCGGGTCTTTAAAAAGATAATCCATTCGGCCAGGGGCATTCGTAGCGTTGGAAGCTGAGCTTGCTCTAAGCCCAGTTTGTCGAGCATGGCAAGTAACTGTAAGCCAGCAGCATCATCCTCAAATTGCTGACGCATTCCAAAGTAGGACAAATCATCTCGCAGTTGTGCAAGGGCTCTCGCAGACGGCAGATTTTGCATCTTGGGGTTCTGCCAAATACTTACCCGCTCTCGAATGGACTGTAATAGGTGATGTAAGCGTGGGTCAAACTCGGAGCTTGCTCCCGCTTCGATTGCTAAATAGAAACTAACCCACGAAGCTCTCGCCTGCTTGAGCAACAACATGCTCTCGAGTTCACTAATGAGTAATCCGATTTCCTCTGGCGTAGCGTTCAGTAAGCCACTGAGATTGAGAAATGGGTTTTTGAGGAACTCCAGTAAGGTGATCGCGCTCGGCCCTTGAGGTGGACAACGCAATAACTCAAGCCAAGCATGAAGCGCTGCGGCTGCGCGCGTGGTCGAGAGTTTCCAACCTGTTTCGTCGTCGATGGATAAACCAGGACCAAGACGTGCCAGCAAAGCGCGGGTGCGGCGTGCCAATAGTCGGTCTTGTGCCACGAGAGCAATTTGAGTACGTCCTGCCTGTAAATGGCCCTCAATACAATGCGTTGCCTCCCACGCAAGGTCCTCAAAGCGTTTTGCGCTTTGGCAGGTAATGTGTTTTTGATTGAGCGCTGACCGATTGATTTGCAGTTGCCCGTCGAGCGATGAATCAAACTCCATGGTCTCGGGCCATAGGCCAACCTCAGTCCAATCCATCACAAATCGGTGCACCGGGATGAACGCTTCACAATGATCAAGAAACACCTGATGCGCGCGGGCTTGCGCATCATTCTCTTCGATGGTCTCAATCCAAATCAAGGGTCGACGTGTCTTTGGGTTGATTTGCCATTGCTGCAGATGGGATACCAGTGCGAGATGCTGGGTGATGACGGGATCACGCACGGAGCTGAGATAACGCCAGAATGCCAAAAGAACTGCGGACTCTTTGCTTACAAGCTCTTGGGCTAGTTGTGGATAGGCGTCTGCTATTGCTTGGCTTAGCTTGATTTGTACCTGCTCAATCCCGTGTTCGAGCTCCAAATGATCGATGCTCCAGGCCAATTGCGGAACGACGCTTTGCGATAGCAGATCACAGGCACTAACAATGGCATTGGCCAAGCTCCAAGCGCCCCCCTCTCCTTCGGCAGTAAACCACTCGCGCAGATTGGGATAGGTCTCAATCGAGGCATAGGTTTGCAAGACTCGTTCCGTGTTCGACTGTGGCTGTGGTAGGCGCAATCCATCTGGAGTCAGCGCAAGCCAATCAGCCAAACTATGTACCTCGGGTAATAGCATGGTGTTTGAGGGACGACTGCTCTCCAACGCCAAGCGCAAACTGAGATTGGGTCCAGCTGTGGGCAAAATGACCAGGGGGCGCGCATCGCTTGCCGCTGCAATTGCCCAGATTTGCTTCGCGATTTGCGCTAACGCATCTTGGTTCGGAGTGATCGAATACGTTTGCATAACAACGGGTTCACTTAGGGGCAGGAGCAAGTTTTGGCATGAATCGTGGCTTATTGATAATATAGGGTTTGGAATGACCGTTTGCTGAGTTATTCCATCCATTTAAACCATAAGGAATTTTCATGAGTGCCGGCATTAAACAAGTGAGTGATGCATCGTTTGAACAGGATGTTCTCAAGTCTGATAAACCCGTTCTCCTCGACTTTTGGGCCGAGTGGTGCGGTCCTTGCAAGATGATTGGGCCCATTTTGGAAGAGCTCTCGACTGAATACGGTGATCGCATCCAAATTGCCAAGATGAACGTGGACGAGAACCAAGGCGTTCCAGCCCAGTTCAATATTCGGGGAATCCCGACACTCATTTTGTTTAAAAATGGCACGGTCGCAGCTCAAAAAGTCGGTGCTCTCGCCAAGTCGCAACTCACGGCATTCATTGATAGCAATCTGTAATTGAAGTGGTTTTAGTATGGCTGGGGTCAGGCTCACAATTCGAGCTAGACCCTTTCCGTCTTTGAGGAGTGGCAAAAATTACGTGTTTTGCCATTTTTTAGTGTAGTATCTAGTTTCAATAAAGGTCTCTTTAAGGCCATCCCCAAATTTAATCCCATTTCAAACGACTAATTCACCGTAACGCTTTTTTCCGTTGATCGTTTTTCTCGCCTGATCGGCACCCTCCACTTTTATCTTATTTTTTTTCTTTTCTAGTTTTATCCTAAGCACACATCATGCAATTAACTGAACTCAAAGTACTCCACGTCTCTCAACTCCTCGAAATGGCAGCAAGCCTCGAGATTGAAAATACCCAACGGATGCGCAAACAAGAGCTGATGTTTGCCATTCTGAAGAAGCGGGCTAAGGCCGGCGAACAAGTTTTTGGCGATGGCGTCTTAGAAGTATTACCCGATGGCTTTGGATTCTTGCGCTCCCCCGAGTCGTCTTATATGGCGTCTCCCGATGATATTTATATCTCCCCTGCACAGATCCGTCGTTTTAACTTACACACGGGTGACAGTATCGAGGGTGAAGTGCGCACCCCCAAAGAGGGTGAGCGTTACTTTGCTTTGGTGAAGGTCGACAAGATCAATGGCATGGCGCCTGAGGATCTCAAAAATCGCATCATGTTTGAGAACCTCACACCGCTTCACCCCAATCGCAATATCGCTCTTGAGCGCGATATCAAGGCCGAAGAGAATCTCACCGGTCGCATTATCGATATGATCTCGCCGATTGGTTTTGGTCAGCGTGGCCTGATCGTGGCATCTCCCAAGTCTGGTAAGACCGTGATGATGCAGCATGTGGCTCATGCGATCTCTCAAAATTATCCCGATGCGATCTTGATTGTTCTCTTGGTCGATGAGCGTCCTGAGGAAGTGACTGAGATGCAGCGCTCCGTCCGCGGCGAAGTAGTTGCTTCCACCTTTGATGAGCCAGCCGTTCGTCACGTTCAGGTTGCTGAAATGGTGATCGAGAAAGCCAAGCGTCTGGTGGAAATGAAAAAGGATGTGATTATTTTGTTGGACTCGATTACACGTTTAGCGCGTGCGTACAACACCGTAGTACCCTCCTCAGGCAAAGTGCTCTCTGGTGGTGTTGATGCGAACGCCTTGCAACGTCCTAAGCGTTTCTTTGGTGCCGCTCGTAATATCGAAGAAGGTGGATCGCTCACCATTTTGGCAACTGCGCTGATTGAAACCGGTAGCCGCATGGACGATTTGATTTACGAAGAGTTCAAGGGCACTGGCAATATGGAGGTCCATTTAGAGCGTCGCTTAGCCGAGCGCCGTGTCTACCCCGCTATTAATCTCAATAAGTCAGGCACTCGACGCGAGGAACTCCTCGTCAAGCCCGAAAACCTCCAGAAAATCTGGGTCTTACGTAAGCTTCTGGCCGATATGGATGAGATTGAGGCTATGAACTTCATTGTCGACAAGCTCAAGTCCACCAAGAATAATGCCGAGTTCTTTGAGTTGATGCGCCGAGGCGGCTAGACATTGGAGCTTAAGCGTTGATTTTGTGGCATAATCTCGCTTTTGCTGTACTAAACCCTGGGCAAGTATTGTGGGATCATGCGTGACGCACAACGGCTACCCGTTCCAAGGATATTGATTATGAAACAAGGCATTCACCCTGATTACCGCGAAGTTGTTTTTTTAGATGTTTCCAACAACTTCAGCTTCAAAACCCGCTCCACCATCATCACCAAAGAGACGATTAAGTGGGAAGACGGTCAAGAGTATCCATTAGCAAAGATTGAGACCTCCTCGGAGTCGCATCCTTTCTTTACAGGTACCCAGAAGATTATTGACACTGCTGGTCGTGTTGAGAAGTTCCGTCAGAAGTTTGGTGGCAAAGCGGCTGCCAAGGCAACCGGTGATGGCGCTGCCAAGACCGCTGAGAAGCGTGCTGCTGCCGCTGAGGCGAAGAAAGCAGAGCCTGCTGCAAAGAAAGTGGCTAGCAAGAAAGCGAAGTAATCACCTTAGGTGGTTTGTATTACCGAAGGCAGCAAACGCTGCCTTTGTTATTTCTGGGAATGTGGATCAAGATAGTATTCAGGGATACGATGAACTAGTATGGTCAAACTGACTGCCGCTGCCACAGCATCCATTCCTCGGATTGTGATCTTTGCACTCACAATCGTCTACGGCTTGGCCGGGCTTTTTGGTCGTGATCCCTGGAAAAACGAAGACTCGATTGGGTTTGGTGTGATGTGGCATCTGCATACCAGCTCTTGGCAGGATTGGCTAATCCCCTCTCTCGCTGGACGTGAGCAATCGATGGGGGCACCACTACCCTACTGGCTGGGTGCGAGCTTGATGGATTTGTTTGGCTCATGGATTGGTGATAGCAATGCGGCACGTCTTTACTCAGCACTGTGCTTCTTCGTAACCGCAATTGCCATTTGGTATGCCTGTTATTTATTGGGGCGTCGCAAAGAAGTGCAACCCATGAGTTTTGCACTAGGCGGTCAGCCCAATACCCGCGACTACGGGATGACCTTAGCCGATGGGGCGCTCCTCATTTTCTTGGCATGTGTGGGCCTGGCCCAGCGAACTCACGAGACCACGCCGATGATGGCGCAACTCATGGGTTTATCAATTGTGATGTATGGCACTATCCGTGGCCTTGATAAACCTTGGCAAGGTGGCGCATGGACTGGCCTCGGATTAGTCATTTTGGGTCTCTCGAGTAACTGGGCTTTAACTACATTGATTGCGATAGCAACCGCACTGGCTGTTTTCTTCTGTCAGATAAAACTACGATTTCGGTGGACACTGAGTTCGCTGGTCATTGCGATTGTGGGGATTGGTATTTGGCCACTCTTATGGCAAGTCTTTGCCGTTTCTCCAGCAGTACAAGAAGCGGCACTCCAAGCCTGGGCGCAAACACCGCCCATGCATCGCTACATTGCATGGAACTCATTACAGTTTATGGGAGTCAACTTTTGGGCATACGCATGGCCGGTCTGGCCGCTGGCCTTAGTCGCCCTCGTGCACTGGGTGCGACATGAGGATGCTGGCGCGTGGCGCGCGCCCCATTTATGCATTCCCTTAGGTTTGTTACTCGCTGGACTTATCTATGTGCTATTTCGGGTGGAAGCGAATGAGCATGATTTAATCATCCTCATTCCACCAATGGCCATCTTGGCTGCCTTTAGCCTTCCCATTTTGCGACGTAGTGTCATTAGTTTTATTGACTGGTTTGCAATGCTGAGCTTTACGATTATTGCAATCGCCATTTGGTTGATTTGGTTTGCTAAGACCACGGGCTTTCCAGCTAGCACTGCTGATAATGTGGCACGTTATATTCCTGGTTTTGAGGTTCAATTTAGTTGGGTCACCCTCCTCATTGCACTTGGCATTACCGGTCTTTGGCTGTGGGTCGTGCAGTGGCGTACCTCACGTGCTCCCAAGGTGATTTGGCGCTGCTTGATTATCTCGGCATCTGGTACGACTCTCATGTGGGTGCTGCTCATGACTCTGTGGTTACCCACCATCAACTATGCTAAGACCTATCGTTTTGTTGCTGAGCGGCTAGTACAGGCTGCGCCAGCCAATGCTAGTTGTATCGATACAAGTAATTTAGGAGCGGCACAATTAGCATCATTCAGTTACTTCACTCGCTTACCCTTGGCCGACAATCCTGCCTGCCCTTATGTACTAACCCACAATGCCAGCACGGCAACGGCATTCTCCGCACTGCATGACAAGAAGCTCAAACTGCTTTGGGAAGACCGACGCGCTGCCGATCGCGATGAGCGTTTGCGCTTGTATGAAGTAATCCCCGAGTAAGACCACGCATGACATTTTTTCGGGTCTCGCGCTTACGAGACGATGTTCCTGAACTCCTGAAATTAGCCGGTCCACTATTGGTGGGCCAGTTAGCGGTGATTGCCTTTGGTGTGTTGGATACCGCCATGACGGCGCGCTACTCCTCTGAGGATCTGGCAGCTCTGGCCATGGCCTCAGCGATCTACATCAGTATTTATGTTGGGCTCACAGGGGTGATTGCCGCTCTAACCCCAATTGCGGGGCAATTATTTGGTGCAAAACGGTTTGATGAGATTGGTGAAGAGGTTCGTCAAGCGGGCTGGCTTGCTGTAGGCTTAACCGTGGTCGGCACATTAATCCTTTTGAATGCCGATCTTTTACTTGGGATCTCACAGGTTGAGCAGGATCTCGAGAGTAAGGCACGTCTCTACCTAGAGATCTTGGCTCTCGGTCTGCCGGCGAGTATGGGCATGCGGGTTTTAATGTCCTTTCATAATGCAGTTTCTAGGCCAGGGATTATTACGATTGTGCAATTGGTGGGCTTGGGTCTCAAGTTTCCGCTCAATGCCTTGTTTATTTATGGTGGCTTTGGAGTCGTCGCAATGGGTGGCCCCGGTTGCGCAGTTGCTACGGTAATCATCAACTGGCTGTGGTTTTTTGCGACTCTCATTATTGTGCTCTCGGGTCGGTTTTATAAGCCGTTTCATCTCTTTGCGCAATTTAGTTGGCCCGATTGGCATCGGATCTGGACGCTTTTACGCTTAGGTGCGCCAATTGGTCTGAGTTACTTTATTGAGGTGACCTCGTTTACCTTTATGTCCTTGTTCATTGCGCGCTTTGGCACCACCACGCTTGCAGGTCATCAAATCGTTGCTAATCTCGGTACGGTCATTTATATGGTGCCGCTAGCACTGTCAATTGCAACCATGACCCTGGTCTCGCAGTCCATTGGTGCAGGTCGTCAGCAACGCGCCGAAGAGATTGGTTGGTCATCGGTGATCTTCACCAGTAGCCTATGCATTGTGATCGGTCTATTTGTATGGGTGTTTCGGTTCCAGTTACTTGATCTCTATGACCCAACACCGGATGTCAAATTATTAGCTGCGCCGCTCTTCTTGTTTATTTGCTTCTATCAATTGGTTGACTCGGTACAAGTGGTTGCGGCATTTATCTTGCGCGCGTATCGCATCTCGTTTTTGCCCATGTTGGTTTATGCAGGATCACTGTGGTGTGTGGGCCTTGGGGGCGGCTATCTATTGGGCTTTAATGTCTTGGGCAGTACACCCCAGATTTTGCAGGGGGTCAATGGATTTTGGATTGCCAATAGCGCGAGCCTAGCCATTGCCGCCGCACTACTTTTGTGGATTTTTAGAAAGACTGCGGCACACTACAAAAAGACCAACCCACCGGTGACGGTCTAAGCTTATTTTGTTTTGACCAGCAGCATGCCCAGCTCTTTATAGAGTTTGAGGGCTTTCTCAGTTGGAACTAATTTCTTCACGCGCGCATCCTTGGTGCAGGATTTGTTCTCAATTAGTTTCTTTTCAATTAGAGATTTGAGGGCGGCATGCGATGTTGCTGGTGAAGCAATCGACTTCATTTGAATCACATCCGACACAGTGAGCTTATGCCCTTCATGAAAGGCGCTGGTGATCATGCGCAAGATAATGCACTCGCGGTGAGTGACCTTGTACTTGGCATGTATTTTGTCCCGACTACTTGCGAACTCAAAGTAATTGGCTAAGACGTCCATATTCTTGTCCCCACAAGTAATCGTTGTAATGGAAGACTTTCTTTATTTCCCAAGGTAAGTTTAATCGCTTTTGGTCTAATTACTAGATAGATTCCACCCCCCCCCGAGATTAGTTGTCAAGAGGTGAAAATCCGTATTCACCAATATGTATATATTTTCTATAAACTTATGAGTTTTATAAATTTATATGCTTGATAAATTATTTCCTCTCTCCGAACACTTTTCGATTAAAGCGATCGATCATCAAAGCAAATTAGTCATTGTTGAAGATAAGGAACTGGGCTTAGAGCTTTCGTTGAGTTGGGGTAGTAAAGAGTTAAAGAGTGCCGAGATAGTGGGTCAATATGAGTTGCGCTTTCTTTATCAAGATGGAAGCGAGCGCATTGTCCAGATTCTTAGTTGAGCAATCTTATTACTACTGAATCTTTTTAAACTCACCAATCGGTTTAAAACCGGGTACTTGATTGCCCTTGGTATACATGCACTGTTGGTACGCGGTGTTGTATTGGGTTTGGGCCTGCGATTCTTTACTGGCAGCGCCCATGGCCCCGACTGCAGCGCCACCAACCATACCAATGGCTGCACCAGTTCCAACATTCGTACTGCTTCCGCCTTGGTACAGGGCTCCGGCTGCAGCACCAATGGCGGCACCCGTGGCCGCACTAATGGCCCCCTCCTTTAGGGCTGCGGTATTGCCTTCTTTGACGGACTGAGATGCGAAGGCTCTGCACTCCTCATCATCCTTTTTAAATTCTTCAAAGGATTTTCCTTCGCGCGGCATGATGGTAATCGTGGGGCCAGTGGGTGCGGATACGCAAGCCGTAAGTACAGCAATACCAATGCTGCTAATAACAATTGTTTTAAAGGCCTGAAGTCGCATGGAGTGCTCCGGTTGATCTTTCTATGTATTTAACGCTTCTGGAGTGGGTTTGGCAGACATCATTCTGCCTTTGCTCCGGATTGCTGGACAATTTTGCGCCATTTATTGGATTCAAGTTGGATATAACGGGCTAAATCCTCGGGGCTGCCAGGATTAGGCTCGAGTCCACCGTTCATCAGCCTGGTTCTTACCTCAGGCTTGGATAGGGTTTGCTGGGTCAATTGATTCAACCGCATCTGAATATCGCGAGGCAACTTGGCTGGGCCCATCAGAGAGAACCAGGATATTGCTTCAAACCCTTTGAGTCGTTGCTCGGCGAGAGTTGGGATCTCTGGAGCGGATGGTGAGCGCTTGAGTGTGGTAACTCCCAACGCCACCACTTCATTGGCTTTAATTAGGGGCAATGCAGACGCTAAATTATCAAAGAGCATGGAGATTCGGCCACTCACGAGGTCGGGCAAGGATTGTGCCCTGCCCTTATAGGGAATGTGCCGAATCTGCACGCCCGCCATCTCTTTAAAGAGCTCGCCTGACATATGAATCGATGTACCCGTTCCCGATGATCCAAACGTCAGTTCATTCGGTTTTGCTTTGGCTAGAGCAATTAGGTCCTTGAGTGACTGCACGCCAAGTTGCTTACTCACAATTAGTACGTTTGGGGTGCTCGCCAAGAAACTAATTGGGGTGAAATCAGCAACGGGATCGTAAGAGAGTTTTTCATAAAGGGCGCCATTAATCGCATGAATCCCTACGGTACCAATCAGCAAGGTATAGCCGTCGGGCGCACTCTTAGCTACCTGATCGGCTCCAATATTACCGCCGTGTCCAGGACGGTTTTCGACAACGATTGCTACGTTCAAGGTTTTTTGCCAATCCTCTGCCAGAACGCGTGCCAAGGTATCGGGTGCACCGCCTGGAGGAAAACTCACCACGATACGAATGGTATCGCGTGGCCAGATGCGTTCCGCCTGCGCTGCAGAACATAGCCCAAATACAAGTGCGCCGATGATAAAGAGTCGTTTCAAAGCAACTTACTTCGTGAGCCACTGGCGCAGCTGCGTAATACCGTCATAGTGCAATGGGTTGTCTGCGCAAGCACCTAAACCGCAAATGGATAAGGTCGAGATTACATTACCCACTAATAAAAGGATGAACCACAAACAGATAAACTGCGCAAACCAATGGCGGCTGCGGGTGCCACGATCCGGAATGATTAACAGAATTGCAATACTAATCATCAAGGAGACAAATCCAACAAAGGCCCAGGTGTAAAAATGCAGACGAAAGAAGGTGTCGCCATAACCCAGATCATCAGGGGCAACATGCAGAAGTATTTGGCGCAGGGAGACTGACAACCCCAAGATCGCAAACAGAATGGCAAATCCGTAATGCGCAGGCTGCGCACCTGAACGGATATTGAGCAAGAACATCAGTCCAATTAAGATAAAGCCCATGCGCTGCAGAATGCATAGTGGGCATGGCAAATCATGATTGATGAATTGATCCAAAAATGCCAGAGTAAGCACTAAATTAATGACCCCTAAGATAACAATGTTCCCCAGGCCACTAAGCGATGGTAAGGTTAGCTTACTCATAGGCTAATATTGAGTTTGTCGGAGGCATGATGCAAGAACCATGCGACCGTGATCACAGCGCTAGCGAATGCAAACAGCAATCCAAGTATGCGCTTCTCAAACCAAATGAAGATGGCGGCTAGTAATGCAATCACAAAAGGTAAAAACATATACATACTCATTATTTTAATAGACGGATGTGCACAAACAAAAAATGGTTTTGTGTTTAGAATGCCATGATGAATTCCTCTACATCCCAAACTAATCGTCCTCTACCCCTCGCCGGTGTTAAGGTTCTTGATGTGAGTCAAGTCATGGCGGGCCCCTACTGCTGTATGTTGCTCGCCGATATGGGCGCCGATGTCATCAAGGTCGAGCCACCAGGCTCAGGTGACCAAACCCGTGGTGCCATGGGTTTTAAGATGAAAGGCCCCGATAGCATGGGCTTTTTGAACATGAATCGCAATAAACGTAGCATTGCGATTAATCTGAAGTCCGATGCTGGCAAAGAGATTTTGTTTGAGTTGGCCAAGGACGCTGATATTTTGGTGGAGAACTATCGCCCGGGGGTCATGAAACGACTGGGTGTTGGTTACGAGGCAATGCGCAACATCAATCCCGCACTGGTATACGTCAGCATCTCGGGTTTTGGCCAAAGTGGTCCATGGGCAGAGCGTCCTGGTTTTGATTTAATGGCTCAAGCGATGTCCGGAGTAATGAGTGTGACCGGCCATGGCGATGGCAAACCCGTCAAAGCCGGTGTTCCCGTTGCTGATATTGGCTGCGCACTCTTTGCGGTCTATGCGGCTCTGTCAGCGTATATTGGAGCCAAGAGCACGGGCCAGGGTCAATACATTGATGCATCCTTATTTGATTCAGCACTGGCGTTCTCGATTTGGGATACCTCCGAGTACTGGGGCACCGGTCAACCTCCTATTGCACTGGGTACGGCCAACCGTATGACTGCGCCTTATCAAGCTGTGAAAGCAAAAGATGGTTACTTCGTGATGGGTGCCACGAATAACAAGCTTTGGCAAAAACTCTGTGACATCTTGATGCGCCCAGATCTGTTACAGAACCCTGATTACCAAACGATTGCTGGTCGACTCGGTCATCGCCAAGCACTAATCACTGAACTTGAAAAATCCTTTGCTAATAAAGATGCAAGTGAGTGGATTGATCTGATGTTGGCTGAGGGAATTCCGGCTGGGCCAATCTTAGATTATCCGCAGGCTTTTGAGAGCGAGCATGGTAAGCATCGCCAAATGAAGATTGAGATTGATCATCCGCTGGAGGGCAAAGTTCCTAACATCGGCTTTGCGGTCAAGATGCAAGGCACCCCGCAGCAAATTCGTCGTCATCCTCCCCTATTGGGCGAGCATACCCAAGAGGTTTTAGAGCAGGCTGGATTTACCTCGGATCAAATTGAATCACTACGCGCACAGGGTGCATTTGCTGCATGAGTGATGCAATCAATGCTCGGGTGTATTGCGAGATTAAGGACTCGATCGCACATCTCTTTTTTGATCATCCCCAAGCGCGCAATGCGATGACGCAGGCGATGTATGAGCAATTGCGCACGATTTGTTTAGAGCTTGCACAAAATCCTTCTGTGCGAGTCGCTATTTTGCGAGGGATTGGTGGCAAATCCTTTGTCTCGGGTAGTGATATTGCCCAGTTTCAATCCTTTCAAGGTGGTGCCGATGGGGTTCAGTATGAGCGCATGATTGATCACTATTTGGGGCCTCTTCAACAACTACCCATACCAACGATTGCAGTTATTGATGGACTCGCAGTTGGCGGTGGCTTAGCAATTGCGGCTTTGTGTGATTTTCGGATAGCGACTCCAACTGCAAAATTTGGAGTACCAATTGCACGCACACTTGGCAATACCCTCTCGCCGAGCAATATCGCCTGGTTAACGGCCCATCTTGGGGTTGCAATCACAAAACGCATGCTCTTACTTGCTGAGTTAATCTCGGCGCAAGAGCTTTTGACACAGGGATTTGTCTACCAAACTGGTGAATCAGAGGATCTTGAGCGGATGAGTATGGATCTTGCAAAGCAATTAGCTGCTCTAGCACCAATTACTCAAAAGGCATCCAAACTCATCATGGCGCGCGTGATCGGACATTCATTACCGAATTGCGATGATTTAATTACCGAGGTGTACGGCAGCGCAGACTTTAAAGAGGGTGTAACGACATTTTTAAGTGGTCGCCCTCCCAATTGGCAAGGGAAGTAAGGAGAACAAATGCCTGAGATTGTGCGTAATGTCTTTGGTGAGCCACTCGTACCCTGCTCGTTTGATCCGCTCACTGGTTTCTTTCGGGATGGTTGCTGCAAGACCAATGACGAGGATGTTGGCTTGCATTTAGTATGCGCAATCATGAGCGATGAATTTCTGGAGTTTAGTCATCAGCGGGGCAATGATCTGATTACCCCGAGACCAGAGTGGAACTTTCCGGGGCTTAAAGCGGGCGATCAATGGTGTTTGTGCATTACTCGCTGGCAAGAGGCTCTAGCGAATGGCTGTGCACCACTCCTTAAACTAGAGAGTACCCACATCAATGCACTTGACCATGTGGATTTTGATACTCTCAAATTATTTGCGCTCGAGAACCAGTCTGAGCTCTAAAGCCTTACACAATTTTGGTTTGGAGAGTCGGTAAGCCATCTACATGGCCTTCCAATACATCACCGCGTTGGACCGCAGCGACTCCTGCAGGGGTTCCTGAGAAGATTAAATCGCCTGGCATTAGGGTAAAGAGCGTGGACAAGTAGGCAATCGTCTCCGGTACATTCCAAATCATCATCGCAAGATCACCGTCTTGCTTCACTTGACCGTTCACCGTCAGGTAAATACGACCCTTGGATAAATGTCCGCATTGACTTACTGGCACCAAGGCCGAGCATGGTGCGGACTGATCAAAGGCTTTACCAGTATCCCAAGGACGACCCATTTTTTTGGCTTCGCCTTGCAAATCACGACGGGTCATGTCGAGTCCCAAACCATAGCCCCACACATGATCTAAGGCTTGGTCTACAGGAATATTCGCTCCACCTTTACCCAAAGCGACAACCATTTCTAACTCGTGGTGAACATCGTTGGATAAAGCCGGATAAGCCATGTCATGACCATCGGTCACAACCGCGGTCGCGGGCTTCATAAAAAAGAATGGTGGCTCGCGGTCGGGGTCATGGCCCATCTCACGGGCGTGATCAGCGTAATTGCGCCCAACGCAGTAGATGCGATTGACGGGAAAGCGCTTGCTATCACCCACAACGGGCAAAGATGGAGTAACTGGGGCTGGAATAACAAATGATGTGCTCATGAATCGTCCTAATCGGGTTTTGTACAGTCTTCTGAAATCGCGAGGTCTGGATTTTTTTGTCCAAGATAAACAGCAATGATTCTAACGGACTGATTACCCAGGGGCTTACCGAAGTGGCACCAGTTGATGGCTTCCACAAACGAGGTGCCAGATCGCATAATCTTTTTGCCCTTGCTGCCGTAATCAAGTTCTAGGTCTCCGCTAGCGATATAGGCAAAGAGTGGTATGGCATGGAGATGCAATGTGGTTTGCTGACCCGGAGGAATCTCAATCTCAAAGACCTGAATCTGGGGCGTTCCACTGGGGTAACGAAAGTCTTGACCAATAATGGTCTTTGCGCTTTCCATCGGAATCGGCTTGACGCGTATCGTTTTGGAAACCTTAGCAGTTTCTTCGTTTGCCCATCCATTTCCATGAAGAAATAGTCCTGCTGTTAGCAAGAGAATGGGTCGATTGAGCATGGGTCCGATCAAGATAGTAACTGTTTGAGCTCTTCCAAGAATAGCTCTTCCCCATGGTTTATTTTCTCGTGCCACTGCTCACCTGCCTGATCATCGGCGGCATCACTGATAAATTTATATGAGCGCCAAGGGATTTGGTGCTGATGGGCGATTGCCGCAATGGCAAATAACTCCATATCCACCACATCAACCTTCTGCTCGATCAACCAAGGATCTATGCTGGTTACGAAGCTATCTCCAGTGCCACAGGTATATTTACCCGACTCAGATAGATATTCGGCGGGTTTGGAACAAAACGGGGTGATGCCACGAGGTGCCAGGGGCTGCGCATTCATATCGCGCTGAATCACACGTCCGATCGTTACTAACTCACTGAGCTTGGGATTCAATCCTCCGGCAGTTCCAAAGTTAATGATCAAACTGGGTTGATAATGAATAATCGCACTTTGAGTAACCGTAGCCGCATTGATTTTGCCGATTCCGGTGTATGCCACTGCAATGTTTTTTGGAATGGTAATTGCCTCAAGTTCATTCTTAAGAGCAACTACTAGTAAGATGGGGTGTTCGATAGTCATGATTGGATTCTAAACGGATGAAGCTTGAAGACTACTTGCCTGGCATTTTGGACTTTCCGAAGCCTGGGATCGTATTTCGGGACATTGCTCCCCTACTCGCCAATGCGGATGCCTTTGCTTATACCGTTCAATCGCTAGGTAAGCTTAGCACTGAGTACTCCTTTGACTATATTTTGGGGATTGAGTCCCGGGGCTTTATTTTTGCCTCGGCACTTGCCACTCATCTTCATAAAGGGTTCGTGATGGTCCGCAAGCCCAACAAATTACCGCCCGATATCCATCAAGAATCCTATGGCTTAGAGTACGGATCAGATACTCTTGAGATCAGTAAACATATTTTGCAGCCCGGGGCTTTGGTGCTGATCGTTGATGACGTTTTAGCGACTGGCGGTACTATCGCCGCAGCTGCGCGTCTTGTTCAGAAAACCGGAGCGCAAGTTGCTGCAGCGGTTTGCGTTCTTGAGATTGCTGGTTTGAATGGTTCTCAGGTTTTAAGCCAAGTGGGGATTGCTAATCGCTGCGTGATCGCTTTGTAATTAAAGCTTCACCCCTTTTTTGATGAGTAGCTCATCAACCCATGGTGCCGCATAAGTTCCGGCTTCGATCGTTTTGAGAATCTCTTGTTCTTGTTTGATCTTTTCTTGGCCAAGACGGGCTGCTTCTGCAGCAAGAGTTGGGGGAACAGCAATCACGCCGTCGCGATCACCCAAGATAATGTCTCCAGGATTCACAATCATCCCGCCGATGGAGACGGGTATATTAATTGCGCCTGGTCCATCCTTTAAGGGGCCACGCAAACTAATACCACGTGCCCAGCATGGGAAGGCTAACTCCTCGAGCGCATCGACATCGCGCACTGCACCATCGACAACGATACCGACGACGCCGCGACTTTTAGCAACGCGCGTCAAGATCTCACCAATCACCGCGCAACCGGTATCGCCCTCGGCATCAATCACCATCACATCCCCTGGACGCACCATTTGTAATGCTTTGTGAACCATGAGGTTATCTGCCGTATGAACTTTGATGGTGAAGGCATTACCGCAGACAGACATTGGCGCGCGATGAATCGGCAGAATATCCTTGGCAACCAGGGTGCGTCCCAACATATCGCTTATCACGGTGGATGGCATACCACGCAGCGCATGAATGCCTAATTCGGCAGGTTCGTGCCGTGGGTTAATTTGAATTCCGTGAATCATGAGCTACCCTCCAAAATGAATACCGTCATTGTATTCATTAGAAGTGCTGGGATTTAGATCACGCCATTGGCGCAATCACGCAGAGCTTCCGCAAAGAGCTCTGGGGATTGTGCACCCTGAATAATGAATTGATTGTTCAGAATGATCGAGGGTACCGAGTGCACGCCAAGCTGATGGTATTTTTGCTCTTGGTCTTTCACATCCTTTGCGAACTCATCAGAGGTGAGAACTTCTCGAGCGCGCCCGGCTGGTAACTGAGCACGCTCAACTGCTTCTAGCAGCTGTTCGTGCTGATCCATATCAACTGCTAAGGTGAAGTAACTCTTGAGAAGCTCTTTTTTGAGACGATGCTGGGCATCGAGATCAAATTCCACCATGGCCCAATGTAATAGACGATGGGCATTGAAGGTGTTGTAGACCCGCTTGCGACCTTCGGGATGAAATGGAAATCCTAGTTCAGCAGCACGCTGATAGATTTTCTCTTGATTGGCCTTGACCTGAGTAATGGTCGTGCCGTACTTCTCGGTGAGATGCTCAAAGACATCTTGCCCGCCTGGGGGCATATGAGGGTTTAATTCAAAGGGTTGAAACTGGATCTCCGTACTGACTTCACTTCCGAGTTCTTTTAACGCCTGTTCTAGGGATGCTAATCCAACGGCACACCAAGGACAGGCGATATCGGATACAAAGTCAATACGGACAGGTTTCAATTATTCCCAACCGCCACCTAAGATGGCACGTTTTTTATATTCCACTCTGGACTCTTCCCAGGCCTTGCCAAGCATGCGCAAGCTTTTAAGGATTGTTGCCAAGATACCAGAATTTGATCCGGCGCTTGCTCCAATTGAACCGGCAGCCAAATTGGGTTTGATAGTCGTTGTAGTCATTTTCTTCTCCTAAGGGTTTATACCTAATAGTATACCCTAAATTCTATTGCGCTGCAACAGACGGAATAGAAAAAAAGTGCTTACGAAACAGGGCTTAAGGGAAGATTAAATAAGAGGTTCTGGGGCTTGATCTTAATCTGAGACTGATCGTTCATTGCCAGACCCAAATACACGGGTTTGCCTCGAACCTGGCTAAGCACTGGGCTCAGGTCCTTGAATTCGAGCTTAAAGAGGCAAATTAAGCGGTTAAGGACACTTTCATCAAGACTCTGCTCTTGGTACAAACCATTCAGAATCTCGGTCGCAGCAGCATCTAAGCCAACATGCCAAACCCATTTGGAGTCGGCGATCTCCTTCAACGGGGTAATCACTGTATCGATCCCTAAAAAATGCTTGATCCATTTTTCTAGAAGACGCGCCAAGGCAGGTAATGCAGGCTGATCGAAATTGAGCTGGACTGCGAAATCATAGAACTCATCACGACCCCAATAGGACTTGGCATTATCGGGATGCAATACATCCAAGTCGATCGTACGGGCAGCCAGTGATTGATTCTTCAAAAGATCAACAATATTTCCAAAGTCAGAAGCCTGTGCATTTCGCTCGATCGTTTCGTGATCAGCCGCCATCAAAACGCCGCCCTCTAGAATGCTGACCTTTTGGGTGCGAAAGAAGAACTCTGCCATTCTTAGTTCGTAAGGGTCTGGGTTCTCACCCAATATATGCCGAAGGAAAATTTGAGTGAGCTGACTCACAAATAAAGGTGGGACATCGACTCCCTTCCCCTGAAACAGACTCATGTAAAAGTGCTCAAGGGAGCTTGCGGCTAATAATTTAGCTCGGTAGCGAAACCAAATTTCATAGTTAGCCTGCACATCGTGATCGGCGATTTTCTGAATCTCAGCTTGGCTAATTTCTTCGCGTGGTGAATTCAATAGACGCTCATGGACCGCTCGTTCTTGAGCGCACGACTGTGGAATGAGACTCAGCTCCGGGCGAGCAAGATAGGTTCTAAGAAAGTCATCGGTCACCACCAGATGGTGATCTGCATTCACTTTCAATGTATCAAAACCGCTGGTGGACCAATAGTTTGGCATTGCTCTTAGGGCTGTGAGTGCATCATTAATAAGGTCATTCCAGCATTACCCTCTTTAAACAATTTGAAGTGCTTCTTTAAACCAGGTCGGCGCTTAATTACGTCACGATATAAGTCCGATTGATGCCGAAGATCCTCACCGTGATAATACTCGCTCACACGATCCGCAAAATAATTATGTTCCAAAGCCTCACGAACCTTTTTGCGGATATTGCCACCCTTCCCGCTCGAGCCATAACCATGAATCACAACCAAGGCCCGAATTTGCGCTTCACTGGCAGCCCGAATGTAATGCGTTAGTTGATCAAGGGCTTCATCGCTCGAAGGGCTATCCAGCTCTAGGTTAATGACGTCAGTATCGGAGTGTGCAAGCGGTGCAATTGGTGTATTACAAAATGGGCATTCGCCAGTGACGGGACGGGCGTTCCCACAAACCGAACATTCGTAGGAATAGCTCATGCTTACTTAACGGCTTTGTAGACGCCCATCTCTTCTAGCAGTTCATGAATCAGATCCAACCGAAGACGAGGACTCTCTTGTTCTAAGAAAAATTGCTTCTGGCCAGGGCTTAATTGCAAGAGCTCGCACCAGCGATTGGCGACCCAGCCGCATTCGTTAAAGCGATAGGGTTTACTAAAGGGCAGCTCTTTCCCAAGGGCTGCGCCCTGCTCTTTAAAAGACTGGATCACTTTACCCAATACGGTAGAGGCAATTTTGAGATCCTCTGGAACCTCCATGAAAGCATCGTCTTCGATGAAATCAACCTCGGCAACAATCAGGCCATTGCGTTTGGTTTCACTGGTTTTCACACGAAAGCGCTGCTCCCCTTGGCATTGAATCATGAAGAGACTAGGCTGTACCGGATCAAATTCTTTAATCCGGGCAAAGGTTCCTACTGAATTAAATCCAATCTCTTGACCTGGCATGCGCACCTCGTCCCCACTGTTTAGAGTAACCACACCAAAGCCAGAGCCCTCGCGCACACACTGTTTGACCATATCGAGGTAGCGCACTTCAAAGATTTTGAGCAGCATCACTCCATCAGGGAATAAGGTGGTTCCCAGTGGAAATAGTGGAATGGTTTGGGTATGAGTGTGAATCGACATTGGATTAGGTCGCTAGGTATGACTAGCGCAGACATTGATAAATATAAATCATTGGAAATTTGTCATTGTGGGTGGTGCGGGCCTCTGAAATACGGGCGACGGATTTTCCATTCTTTTTACACTCTTTAGTTGCCAGCTCTTGTGCCTCGATCTCTTTAGCGCCCTTCACAGCCTGCACACCAATCATGCCGTCGGAACGTTGAACCACCCGAAAGCCACTCTCTGGGGTTCCGCAGGCTGATAGGCCTACTGCCATGATCAGAATTCCGGGAATCAAACGAATGTTCATGCCTATTACTATACTGCTGTTTAGTAAATTACTAAGGAGACAGTCATGAATCGTGATGCTTTTGAAAAAGGATTAAAAACCCGTCGTGAGGTACTCGGTGCCGAGTACGTGGATCAAGCGATTCGCAATGCCGATTCGTTCAACTTACCGCTCCAAGAGCTGGTAACTGAATACTGCTGGAATGAAATCTGGAATCGGCCTGGCCTTGATCGCAAAACCCGCAGCATTGTTAATTTAGCAATGCTGACTGCACTCAATCGGCCCCATGAACTCAAACTGCATGTTAAGGGTGCAATCAATAATGGTTTGACCAAAGATGAGATCGCAGAGATCTTTTTACAATCGGCAATCTATTGCGGCGTTCCGGCAGCCATTGATAGCTTTCGTACCGCCAAAGACGTCTTTAAAGAAATGGGGCTTTAAGAATTAATATACGCCTCAAGTTGCGCAATCGTAGCAGCTTGTTCTGCGAGCGCAGCTTTGAGCAAATCCCCAATCGATAGCATGCCAATCAAGCGGCCGCCATCCAATACTGGGAGATGGCGAATGCGCTTTTCTGTCACGAGTTGCATACAGTAGTCCAGGGTATCTGCTGGTTTTACTGTAATCAGTTTGGTACTCATGACATCTCGCACCAAGGTATTTTGTGAGCTTTTGCCCTGCAGAACTAATTTACGGGCGTAATCACGCTCAGTGAAAATGCCGACTAGGTTACCAAACTCAATTACCAACAGCGAGCCAATGTCTTTCTCCAACATGAGTTTTAGGGCATCAAACACATGTACATTGGGAGCAATAGTTTCGATTCGGTGATGTTTCTCTGCGAGCAGCTGGCTAACGGTTTTCATCTTGGTGCACCTTCTTGATCAATTAAGATTGATTGTGAATAGGCTTTTTACTTCCTCCTATTAGGGTTTCCATGTAAAACAATGATGCGCTCCGATCTTCTATTTGTTTATGGAACCTTAATGAGCCCCTTTAGTCATCCCAATGCAATGCAATTTCATGCGGGTGCTGAGCACTTGGGTGCAGCGCAGATGCCTGGTCTGCTCTATCGAATATCCTGGTATCCCGGCGCTACGGATCGACCCAGCGAGTCAATCCAGTTTGCAGAATCTTGGGTTTATGGAGAGCTCTGGCGCCTAAACGACATGCAATTACTGGATGTGATTGATCGATATGAAGAATGCTCGCCCGACGATCCAAGCCCCCATGAATATCAACGCGTATTGCGCTCCATCCATCTCATTGGAACATCGGAATGGCAAATCGCTTGGGTTTATCTCTATCAACTTGATCCACGGGGCTTAGAAAGCATTAAAGGTGGGCGGTTTAGGGCTTGATCACGCAATCCTTGACGATCCCCATCGCCTTTGATTTAATGATTTAGGAGGCAATTACTTGAAACTTCATCAAGCAAGCAAGATCTATCTCATTCCCCTAACAGCAGTGGTACTGGCTGCCTGTGCTGGCGCTGATGTGCGCCCAATAGTGGACATGAAAGGTGTCAACGAAGCGCGCTATGAAAAAGATCTTGCCGAATGTCAAAACTATGCCAAGGAAGCAAGTGGTATGGGTGGTACCGCTGCGAAGGGTGCAGGCGCGGGTGCTGTCGTGGGGGGTTTGCTAGGACTTGTTACCGGCGGTAATCGCACGGAGATTGTTCAGGCTGCAGGAGCCGGTGCGGTGATCGGAGCTGCTGGTGGCGCTTATAAGGGAAATGAATCCCAAGAGGCCATTGTCAAGAAATGCCTAGTGGGTCGTGGCTATAAGGTTCTCAATTGATCTAATTCTCGCATCATGAAGAAGCGCTTGATCAACCCTCTATTGTGCGTGATGCTACTTCTATCAAGTTCCTTATTACAGGCAAGCTGGTTTGACCGTAAAGATGATCCAGTCGATTTGATCCTCAATCAAAAAGATTGTATTTATATGAAGACCTACCGCGGCAAACTGGTTAAGGGCGACTTCATTCGACCCGACCGCTGGACGGGCTCTAAATTTAGTATCGGTGAACCGACCACGATTGCAAGCTTAAAACGGATTGACAGTAAGACCGCACTCTTTACCAATGTCAACAATATTGGCGACGGCAAAGGAGTGAAGGTGTATGTATCAAAGACCGATCAGTATGTGCAGGCAAGCTTGCAAGATGGATATCCCATCATGCAATGCGAGTTACAAAAATAATTAGAGCTTGATGTCGGGATTAGCGGAAGTAATTTCTTCTCGGCCACACAGACGCATGGACCAGTTTGCAAAGCGCCTAGAATTGATACGCTTCATACCGAGCGATACTACATTGGAATGACGTGGATCACGCTGGATAGCCTCCCAAAGCAATTCCACATCCTTGGGTTTACCCTCCAATATTTGACCAAAGCGACCATTGTCAAAGGATAAAACGCCAGTGATGTTTAAGCTCTTATTGCGACGTGATGCCTTATCTACTAGCTGCATCAATGCCAAAATGCCAAACTCTTCGGTTGCATCACTGACGTAGGACAGACTGACCAAATCGAGTTCGGTGTAGCTCTCTTCAGGGAAGTATTTTGTGGCTGGTTTTGGCACAGTAAGTTCATCTTAGTGTAATTCTAAGTTTTAGCAAGTATTTGAGGTGACGTCTATAGATGCAGTGCAATATGCTTAGGATTTCTCCTCTTCTCTCTTTTTTTGATCCTTCTCGCGTTCTTTCTTGAGATCGCGCAATTGCCACCATGCAAAGAGTAGCACCCCTCCAAATACGAGGATGACCTCAATCAGAATAATCGGTCCAAAACTTTCCATTTCATAACCCTATTCAATCACCTATTCTGAAGTAGTAAGGCTTTAATCGAGTGTAAATTTTTGTACTCCAATACCGCTTCACTCATCGATTGAATACTCGCACAGATTTGAGTGCGTTGTTCTGGGTTTTGCCAAAACACCATCAATGGGCAAACCTCAACCTTCACAAGAAATAGACTGGCTCTTCCCTTAGAGGTGTTGATTGGCATAGTGGTTTGAGTTTCTAAGCGGTAATACAGATCATCGATCCTTTGTGGTGTTGTATTTGACTTTCGTGATGGATGTTGACTGAGTTCGGGACTATTGCTAATCGTCCAGACAAAACGCCGAAAGGATCCTTGCTGAGGATCGCTCATGACATGGGCGATCTTTGGACTGGCCTGCACCAGTCGCTCCCCATCCGCAACCGGATGATGAATTTGTGCGAGTGGCATGCCAAGACGTTTAGCAGGTATCCAACTACTGGGAAAGCAAAAGCAAATGGCCGTGAGGATATCGTTCTCCAACAGCGCAACATCCTCATTGAGGCATAGCGCCAAATCCTCAATCTTCCGAATAATTCTGGCTTCTGGCAAATTGAGAGCATGTGCCGCTTTAGTAATCAGTTCCTGCGTTTGCTCGGTATCTTGCTGGGCACATAACTCAGACCCAAGAAGAGCAAGCTCATGGTTCTTAGCTTCTAAATAACGAGGGTTCGGATGAGCATCAATTAATGGGCCTGCATACCGACTCATCTTTGGCGAGGTGGTATAGGGCACCTCAACTACAAAGGCAGGATGCTTAGCGGATGCGTTCAATTTTGATGCGGTTGATACTAAATAAGGAACCGATGATGGCGTTCAGAATGGCAATAAAGATGCTGGCAAAGAAGGCAGTCCAAAATCCGGAGAGGACAAAACCGTTGACCACCTGAGCAACCAGCATCAGTACCAAGGCATTAATCACCAGTAAGAAGAATCCAAGACTAAGGATAGTAAGTGGTAAGGTGAACAGGATCAATAAAGGACGAACGATGGCGTTAGCAAGGCCCAAGACAAGAGCAGAAATAATTAATGCTCCAGAATCATTAAATTGCAAGCCATCAAATACATAGGTCGCCGCCCATAGGGATAAGGACGTAATTGCCCAAGTCAGCATGAATAAGGTCATGGTTTTCTCTTCATAGGAATGATTAGAATCGAGTATAAGGAATAATCATGATCTCTCCCGATAAGCCGCAAAAACGCCCTCTCTCGCATAAAAAATTATTACTCACGAAGTGGACGGCGGTCATCCCGCAACATCGAGAGAAGCATTTTCTAGTGAGCAGGGTCCATGATCCGCAACTGCCGAGCGACCAAACGATTCCGAAAAACTATGTCGAGCTCGAGGCAGTTCTAACGAAGCGGCGCTATCTTCTGCTCTGGACTGAACTGAAGGATTTAGATCGTTGGCTGCACGGATGGCAATAACAACTCTGGTTCTTGACACCAATATCGTGCTTGATCTGTTGGTGTTTCAAGATCCACGTGCCGATTGGATTCGTGATGGCATTGCTCGGGGACAGTTTGAGCTTATTTACAGCTCCGAGATGCTCCTTGAGCTCACCGACGTCATCGCCCGTCCACAATTTGCTCAGAACTCAAATGATCAATCAACTTTGCTGGGCTCTTGGACTCAGATGGCGATTCATAAACCCACGCCACCGCGCTGCTCGTATCGCTGCGATGATCCAGATGATCAACCCTTTATTGATTTGGCATATCACTACCGCCCTAGTCAATTAATGACTAAGGATCGAAAGATTTTGCAGATGCAACGGGTCTTGAGTACGCACGATGTTTGGGTTCAAAGTTACCCTGCTTAGTTGAGGATATTGATCGCGCTCCTCATCATTTGCTTCGTTGCAATAAAAGAGTAAAAACATTGGCTTATACCGATTTGCTTAAATCGATTATTGATAAATAAATTTCATGATTGCTTTGCTTGACAGCACTTGGTGACGCCCCTAAGATGAAATCGTGGTGTCGCAGTCATTGTGTGACCCGCCTGGTAGCAATACCAGCTTTAATGGGTACATTCTTGTGCCCTTCTCAATACGGGACAGCAAACTCCCGTAGCGACGATAACCACTCAGAAGAGTGGTACGGCCCGGCGGCATACCCGTCGGGCTTTTTGCTAAGGGCAATTCAGTTTCAGCGTTGAGGCGCGCTGATTGGCGCTCTCTGCCATCATCTCAAAACGCTTACTCATTTGGTTCTTAATAAAGTACTCAATAATGAAATTTGGTACTATGGAATCGAGCTCGACATTGGCTCGAAACTGGAAACGGGTTGCATTGCCTTCGGGCTCGATGCGCCACGTTCCTTGATATAACTTGGCGTCACCACTAATTTGTTCAAAGTCGATGATTTGATCTGAGAGCTCTTTGTACTGAACCGTGGAGCGTAACTCAATTGGGATTAAGAGGATGCGGTCCTCCACCACGCGCTCTACGATGACTTGGTTTCCACTGCGCTTCACAATCTTGGATTCTTTAATTCCTGGTATCGACTTCGCACCCTCGTAGTCCTTCAGGTATAGCAAGGCCTGGCATGGGGTCAAGGCAACTTTGTAATTGGCAATGATCTGAAACCGATCTCCTTTGGGGTAGACCTGAAGATTGAGATCATAGGAATTAGATGAGGGCCATGCCAGGGAACAAGATGCCCAAAGCAAAATACTGCAAAGCGTTCTAAACAACATTGGTAACGCGGATTAATTAAATGGGATGGTGATTAATCCCTCGCGTGGGTTCATGGGCTGCGCTGAATTATCTTCTAAGGACTTCGCTTCCGCTTCACCACGCGTGTCGCTTTGATAATTGGGGCCAATAATGATGCCTTGCGGAGGAGTCTCTGGTGGTAATGGCTTAGGTTTGCCCATGACCCCTTGTGGGGGCACTAAAGGTTGCTCGTTAATAGCTTTTAGCTCGTTGGGCTGTAGCGGTGATACTTGCGCAAGCGCTAGATTAGCGGTGGCGGCTGATATCAGAAAACTGGAGAGGGAAATAGATAGGCGCATCCCCGTATTAAACCACTCTTTGGGCTCACCTAAAATGATTGATTAAATTAATTAGGATTCATTTGTATGCCAGCTACCCGAGATGAAATTGCTGCCTTCTTTAAGAAGGATTTTCCACAAACTAAGTGTCAGATTCTGGAAGTGGGTAACCGTGCGGCGTTAGTTACTCATCCGGTAGGTCACGGTGAGCTACGCCCAGGAGGAACGGTTTCAGGACCTACCATAATGGCGCTCGCTGATGTTGCACTTTATGTGGCGATTCTGGGTGAAATTGGTATCGTGCCACTTACTGTCACTACTAGCTTGAATATCAATTTCTTAAGACGACCCCAAGCCAGCCCTGAAATTCGTGCTCAGTCTCGACTTCTAAAATTGGGTAAGAGCCTGGTGGTTGGGGAGGTCTTCATTTACTCAGGAACTGATCCCGATCCAATTGCCCATGCGACTGCAACCTACTCGATACCCCCGCAATCCTGAACTTATTCTTTGCGTTTAAAGATACCGATCACAGTAGCCAAGATTTTTGGTGAAAGTGACAATGCAAAGAGGACATCCACAATAAAGAACCATGATCCCCGGCTTAGCTCAATGATCGCGAGGACCACAAAGATTGCCATCATCACGCGGCGCAGTGTATCGGCTGGGAAATAGCCCATGGTTCTTCCTTTTGTTAAATAGTTCTCAGTTTAGAGGATTTGGGCAACGTCCCCAAAGGCTAAACGAGGCCCTCGTGGGTAAATTCCGCTCGGATTGGCGACACCAATGTTCATTAAGAAATTAGCGTGATAGCGCCCATCCGGAAAAAATGCTTGATTGACTTTAGCCGGATCAAATCCCGACATCGGCCCACAATCCCAACCTAAGCTACGCGCAGCGAATAGCAAGTAAGCGCCTTGCAAGGAGCTATTACGCAGAGCAGCTACTTCGGTTACCGCTGGCTTTCCCTCAAAGAAGGATTTAGCGTCCATGGCCGGATATAGGCTTGGTAAGTGTTCATAAAATTGTGTGTCGTAGGCAATGATGACAGTTGCCGATGCACTTTTCACTTGAGCAACGTTTCCCGGGCTTAACGCTGGCAATAAGCGCTCTTTTGCCGCTTCACTTCGCAAAAAGACATAGCGTCCGGGCTGCGCATTAAACGCGGTCGGCCCCCATTTCATCAACTCATACAACTGGCCAATTTGTTCGTCACTGATGGGGTGTGATTCAAAGGCGTGCACGGTTCTTGCCTCAGTAAAGAGCTGCTCTTGGACAGAAGTCGGTATGGGCTTGGTCATTTTGTTTTGGTGTCACTCAAAGGATCTAAAATGGAGAATTCTGATCATAATCCAAGCATCCGCCATGAGCTCATCCAAACCCTTGACCGCCACCCTCATCCCCGGAGATGGAATCGGCCCCGAGATCGTCGAGTCCACCATCCAGATCTTTGAAACTCTAGGCAGCCCGTTTGCCTGGGATGTTCAGCAAGCTGGGGTTGCGGGCGTTGAGGCGCTGGGTGATCCTTTGCCTGCCCAAACCCTCGAGAGTATTCGTAAGAATCATCTGGCCTTAAAGGGTCCCCTGACTACGCCAGTTGGTGGCGGCTTTCGCTCCTCCAATGTGCGCTTGCGTGAGGAGTTTGAGTTGTATGCCAACGTGCGCCCAGCTAAAACAATGATCCCGGGTCGCTATGAAGACATCGATATCGTTCTAATTCGAGAGAACTTGGGCGGCTTTTATGTAGCCCATGAATACTTAATACCAGTTGGTGACAATCCTAAAGCCGTAGCTGTATCAACCGGCATGAACACCTATGAAGGTAGTAAACGGATTGCACGCTTTGCTTTTGAGTATGCCCTCAAGAATGGTCGTAAGAAGATTACCGTCGTGCATAAAGCCAATATTCTGAAGCTCCTTACTGGTATCTTTCTGGATGCTGCACGAGATGTATCTAAAGAGTATGAAGGTCGAGTTGAGATGGACGACATGATTGTGGACGCATGCGCCATGCAGCTGGTCATGAATCCCTGGCGCTTTGATATGTTGTTATGTACCAATCTCTTTGGCGACATTTTGTCCGATCAAATTGCAGGCTTAGTGGGCGGTCTTGGAATGGCACCCGGTGGGAATATTGGAACCAACACAGCAATCTTTGAAGCCGTGCACGGCTCAGCCCCTGATATCGCTGGCAAAGGGATTGCCAATCCAATCTCTATTCTTTTAGCATCGGCCATGATGCTTGATCATGTGGGCAAACAGGATTTAGCAACGCGTTTGCGTACTGCCATCATCGATACACTCAATATTGATCAAATCCGCACGGGGGATCTTAAAGGTAAGGCAACGACTAAGGAGTTTACCGACGCAGTCTGTAAGCGTCTGACAAATTAACTACTTGCCCTTTTTGCGACAAGTTTCAGAGCAGTACAACACACTCTCCCAGTTTTTGGCCCAAGACTTACGCCAAGTCATAGTGCGACCACATACAGCACAAGGCTTACTGGGTAAATAGCTTTTATTGCCTTTAAAAGATTGCTTCACGGCTTCGTAGTACTTACTTTTTTAACCCAATTCAACACTTGCGGAGCAGCTTCCTCTGGGGTTGTGGCGTGGTCAGCGCTAACTACCACATAGGTATTATTGGGGTTTGGTGGCACATGATCAAATGCATAGGCAGATCCTGATGGATACAGAGGGTCTAAACGCCCGATGACCCACATAAAAGGCGTGCTTTTCTTGAATTGTGAAGCGGTTAAGGTCATGTTACCAAGTCCATTAGGATTAAAGTAACTCCAAAATACATCAGCCCGAATTTTAAAATCTCTCTGTCGACCTTGATTCAGATCCGTAAATGAAATTAAGGCATCTGGTTTTCCATCGGCAATAGCCTTTTGAGCACGCTCCAAGTCGGATCCGGTCATGCCACGCTCATACATCAAACTTGGGGAGTGTCCAGGCGCTAAAGCAATAATGGCATCGGCATCACCAATATAGGCTTGATATGCCATGGCAGCATTCGCACCAAAACTCTGTCCGCCAATAAAAACTAGCCGATATCCTTTTGTTCGATACCCTTTAACACTTCCTGCTAATTGATTGAGGGCGCTCTCGTAGGTTTCATCGTAGTTACGGTTTCGAGACCATGGCATTTCGCGAAGCTCAACCTCGCATACCGTACTTACTTGCTTGGCTAATTCCTTAAGATAGGGAGATTGCGGGCCGCCCCATTTGCCATGCATCAAAACAAATACACAGTCCTTAGTTGCGGACTGAGCAAAGCTTGTGGAGCAAAGAAGAATCGAGGCTAAAGCGAGCCGACAAATAAGAGGAAGTTGCATTGAGTTCTTCCTTCCAGTGATTGGCGGAGACGAGAGGATTCGAACCTCCGATCCGTGTTTTAGCACAGATGCTCCCTTAGCAGGGGAGTGCCTTCGACCAGCTCGGCCACGTCTCCGTATTACTTCAATACCACTAGTTTACTTCTGATCCAATTCAAAGGCTTTATGGAGAGCTCTGACTGCGAGTTCCATGTATTTCTCATCAATCACGACTGAGATCTTAATCTCACTGGTTGAGATCATCAAAATATTGATGCCCTCCTCCGATAAGGTTCTGAACATCTTGCTGGCTACACCAACGTGGGAACGCATTCCAACGCCCACTACGGATACTTTCGACACCTTGGGATCGCCAATAATGTCTTTGGCGCCAATATGCGCTTGCACACTCTTTTTCAGCAGATCGAGGGCTTTTTGATAATCAGCACGCGGCACTGTAAAAGTGAAATCGGTCTTACCCTCAACCGATTGATTCTGAATAATCATGTCCACATCAATATTGGCTTCAGCAATGGGGCCCAAGATTTGATAGGCGATACCAGGGCGATCTGGTACATCAATCACAGTGATCTTGGCCTCATCGCGTGCAAATGCGATTCCTGAGATAACAGCGGCTTCCATGGTGGTGTCCTCTTCAAAGGTAATTAAAGTACCCGACTTCATTTCTTGATCAAGGGGAATTAGTGGATCAGTCAGCGATGACAACACACGGGTCTTCACTTTGTACTTACCAGCAAACTCCACTGAGCGTATTTGCAAGACCTTGGAGCCAAGGCTTGCCATTTCCAGCATCTCTTCAAAGGTAATCTGATCGAGGCGACGCGCGTCCTCACAAACACGAGGGTCAGTGGTATATACGCCATCCACATCGGTATAGATTAAGCACTCATCAGCTTTTAGAGCAGCGGCAACAGCAACTGCTGAGGTGTCTGAACCGCCACGACCTAGTGTGGTCACGTTACCTTGAGGATCAACCCCTTGAAATCCGGTAATGACCACGGCCCTGCCAGCATCTAAATCTTTTTTGATCTTGGCATCATCAATGCCCATGATGCGAGCCTTGGTGTAGGCCGAATCGGTATGAACCGTGACCTGCCAACCTGAGTAACTAATCGCATCAATTCCTTGCTCTTGGAGAGCGATCGCAAGCAGACCGGAGCTGACCTGCTCACCGGTTGCGGCAATTTGATCGAGTTCTCTAGGGTTTGGGGAAGTGCTTAGTTCTTTTGCGAGCCCCAAAAGACGATTGGTCTCACCTGACATGGCCGATGGCACCACCACCACCTGGTGACCAGCCCGCATCCATTTCGCAACCCGTTTGGCCACATTTTGGATGCGCTCGATGGATCCCATCGAAGTGCCGCCGTACTTATGAACTATTAAAGACATATCCGTTTAACTGAATTGCAAAATCGATGATTTTACAGGGTTTTGTTTTTCTTAATCCAAATAGGACCACTCGGGCCAAACGCGCGGGCCCTTAGTCGTTAAGTGGGTAATGCTGACCCCTAAGCCCTCGGCCGCAATGAGGGTGCCATCGATAAATAAGAGCGGGATTTGGCGCTGCCAAGGGGGAACCCCAGCTTCTTGATACAAGTTTTTCAGGCTTTTGCTGGGAGTATTGGGCTTGATCTTTAAGCGCTCACCTCCCATACGAGGTCTACTCTCAATCAATTTGGCTTGTTGACAGTATTCCCATGATAGGCCCGCTTGAGTGGAGCGTTCGGGGATTGGCACAAAAATCCATTGGCCACGCTTGGATCTTTGCGCAGATTCAATCCGCAAGGTATTGCGCCATGCTCGGATGGAATGCCGATCATGCAACCACTCCAACTTAGCACCGGTGCGCAAGGACTGTAGATCACGCCACCAGGATTGCAAACGCTCTGCTGAGGGCATCGATAGTTGATTACGCTTGAGCCAATAACGCATCACATTGGTCGCACGCGCAGGGTCTTGGCGATGGAGCGTCATCAATCGCGCAATGCTGAGTTGATTGCGATCGATCCAGGTATGCGCATCGTGCTGCGCCAGTTGGTCCATGAGGACTTGCGACTGGGCAAGCCATTGCGCACTACGCGCTAGATTGGCAATTGCCCCACCCTGAATCTGTTCTAACTCTGGCAGAATTTTTTTACGGATCGCATTGCGGCGATAGCGCGTGTTTTGATTACTGGGATCCTCCACCCAAGACAATTTGTGTTGCTTAGCATAGGTTTGTAATTGGGTGCGGTCTTGCTCTAGTAATGGTCGCCATAATTGCACCGTTCTGCCATTAGGGCTTTGCAGCTCTTTGTGGGCGGGCATTCCTGCAAGGCCTGCGGGTCCTGCACCGCGCAAGAGTTGCAAGAGCACGGTCTCGGCTTGATCGTGCTGATGGTGAGCAAACAATAAATGATCGAGTTGATGTTGATCACAAAGCTGCAGTAATGCCTCATAGCGCGCTTGTCGGGCATGGGCTTCAATGTTTGCAGTGATTGGCAAATGCAGTAGTCGGAAGTCAAAGGCAATCTTGTAGTGTTTAGCTAGGCGCTCACAGAACAGCAACCACTCATCTGCCTGCGCTTGGAGTCCATGATGCACATGGAGCGCATACACCACATCGTTGGGATAGGCCTTACTGACAGCATCGAGCAATACGACTGAATCGAGGCCCCCACTGAAGGCCACACCAATTCGTTTAGCTTGGGTCTTTGGCTTTGACTTCTTTGAACTGGCCATAACTCATAAACCGTTGATGCCGGCGCTCGAGCAGTTCTTTCTCAGAGAGACCTTCAACCTCCGAAAGAGCGCGGGCAAGTGCTTTATTCATATTGGCCATCATGGCTTCGTAATCTCGATGAGCGGCACCGACAGGTTCTGGCACGATCGTATCAATCAATTGAAGGTCTTTTAAACGCTGTGCAGTAAGCGCTAATTGCTCGGCTGCATCAGGGGCCTTCTCAGCAGTCTTCCATAAGATCGAAGCACAGCCTTCCGGCGAGATAACGGAATACGTTGAGAATTGCAACATCATCACCACATCACCCATGGCAATGGCGAGCGCGCCGCCCGAACCACCCTCACCAATAATGGTGGTGATGATGGGCACTTTAAGTTCGGCCTGGGTATAGAGATTATGACCAATCGCTTCAGATTGGTTACGCTCCTCGGCATCAATCCCTGGGAATGCGCCAGGGGTATCCACGAAGGTAAAAACCGGTAAGCCAAACTTCTCAGCTAAGCGCATGAGACGCATCGCCTTGCGATACCCCTCTGGGCGACTCATTCCAAAATTACGCATGGCACGCTCTTTCGTGTCCCGACCCTTTTGGTGACCGATCACCATGCAAGGCTTGCCATTGAAGCGCGCAAGGCCGCCAATAATCGATTGATCATCGGCAAAGACTCGATCGCCATGCAACTCATGAAAATCGGTGAACAAGGCTTGAATGTAATCGAGCGTGTAAGGACGCTGTGGATGACGGGCGACTTGAGAGACCTGCCAAGGCGTTAATTTTTCGTAGATCTCTTTGGTGAGCTGTTGGCTTTTTTCTGAAAGTGTCTTGATCTCGCTTGAGATATCCACCGAAGACTCGTCTTGCACATAGCGGAGTTCTTCGATTTTGGTCTCAAGCTCGGCTACCGCTTGCTCAAAGTCTAGGAAGGTGGTCTTCATGGCCTAATTTTATGTGCTTTTTGGGTTTACCCCAAAATTAGTACTCGACAGGAATGGGGTCAATGCTACGCCACATATACCAAGTGGCTACGGTGCGCCACGGCGCCCAATTGGCTGCCACCTCGCGGGCCTCATGACGGGTGACGGGCTCGCCACTGAAATAATTAATCGAGATCGCCCGAATCAGCCCAATATCGTCAAGCGGCAATACATTGGGACGCATTAAATTAAAGATCAGAAACATCTCGGCGGTCCAGCGTCCAATCCCCCGAATCGCACTCAACTCCTTAATGAGCTCCTCATCGTCCATTTTGGGCCAGCGCTCGGTTTGTAGTCGCCCATGATGAAAGTGATCGGCTAGATCGCGGATGTACTCCACCTTGCGCATGGATAAACCGGAAGCTCGTAGGGCATCATGTTTGGTATCGAGTACGCGCTTCGGTGTTACCTCGTGACTTAAGGTCTCCAAAGTTCGATTCCACACCGATTGTGCAGCAGCCACTGAAATTTGCTGGCCAACGATCGAGCGTGCCAGAGTCGTGAATGCATCGCCCCGACTTCCCAACATTCCATCACCGTACTTGGGAATCAGTTTGCGCAGGATCCGATCTTGCTTCATGAGTTCAGCACAGGCGTCTTGCCAATAGCTTGGCTTTTTGGTGCGTGGTTTTGGCATTAGGCTCGTCGCCAGATGGTTTGACCACCAGGCTTATCTTCCAAAATGACTCCCTCGTCCAGCAACTGCTGGCGAATCGCATCCGCGCTGGCAAAGTCCTTCGCCTGCTTGGCCGCTTGGCGGGCCGCAATTCTCTCTTCAATCTGCTTCTGGCTTAAGCCAGCTTTAGGCGTACCGCTTTGCAAGAACTGTTGCGGTGACTGATACAAAAGTCCGATCGTGTTTCCTAAGTGATGAAGTGTGTTGAGAAGTTCTTGCTTGCGCTCGATAGCCTGCGTCTTATTACTCTCAGTCACCAACTCAAATAACACTGCTATGGCCTCAGGGGTGTTGAAATCATCGTCCATTGCTTGCGCAAAGCGGTCTCTCCAGATCGGATCAAGCTTGCTGCTTGGAATAGCTGCTTGTTCACTGAGGGCGGTATACAAACGGGTTAATCCAGTGCGCGCTTCTTCAAGCTGATGATCCGAGTAATTAATGGGGCTGCGATAGTGAGCCTTGAGCATAAAGAAGCGCACTACCTCGGGATCAAACTGAGCCAACACATCTTTGATCAAGAAAAAATTACCCAAGGATTTTGACATCTTCTCGTGGTTCACACGGATATGGCCGTTGTGCATCCAGTAACGCACAAAGGGTTGATCAACACTGCCAGATCCGTAGATCGCGCCTTCACTTTGCGCGATCTCGTTCTCATGATGAGGAAACTGCAAATCGGCCCCACCACCATGAATATCAAAATGCTGTCCCAATAACTCACAGGACATCGCCGAGCACTCAATATGCCAACCTGGGCGTCCCTCGCCCCATGGAGAAGCCCAGCGGGTATCAGCAGGCTCCTCAAGCTTGGCGGATTTCCAGAGCACAAAATCCAGGGGGTCGCGCTTACCACCGCCAATGGTGACCCGTTCACCGGCTTGGAGCTCATCAATCGATTTGCCGGATAACTTGCCATAGCTGGGGAACTGGCGAACGGCATAGTTGACATCACCATCATCACCTTGATAAGCCATCTCACGCTCAATTAAACGACCAATTAATCCTTGCATCTGAGTAATGTAGTGAGTAGCCCGGGGCTCATGATCGGGTGATAGTAGATTGAGGGTTTTAGCATCCGCATGCATTGCATCAATGAAACGCTGAGTGAGTGCTGCAATCGGTTCTTGGTTCTCAAGCGCTCGTGTAATGATCTTGTCATCAATATCGGTGATGTTGCGAACGTAGTTCACTTCATAGCCGCTGGCCCGCAACCAGCGTACTACCATGTCAAACACAATCATCACCCGTGCATGGCCTAAATGGCAAAAGTCATACACGGTCATGCCGCATACATACATTTTTACCTTACCGGGCTCAATCGGCTTAAAGACCTCTTTGGTTCTCGATAGGGTGTTGTAAATCGACAGCATGATTAGCAGTTGGGGATGACGGGGCTTAAATGGTGTTCAGTGAACGGCACACGAATTTGTTAGACTGATGAGTATATCGAATGACGCGCCTTCTGAGTGATCTTCTTGCCATGACAGCCCAGCACCCAAACCACAGTTCCATTGCTTGGATCTCACGATTTTTTGGGGTGTCATTTTGCGCTCTTGTAATTGGCTGCAGCACCACCCCGCCACCCACTACTTCGGGTAATGCGCCTGCGCCCTACCTTGGTGGCTATGGTCCAACAGACCCACCACGCATGAGCACCAACCCCAATCCAGAAACCGGCAATAACCAACTCTCGGAGTCCATTGCGGTGCCGTTTCTCTCTTTTTTGATTATCGAGCCCGATCCGGTCATGAAAAATGCGATTCCTACGCATATTGAGAAACTGATCAAGGAACGTAAATATCCAGAGGCGATCAAAGCGATTGACGATGCCTTAGTGAAAACCCCTCGCAATGTACAACTGCGCTTTATCAAGGCTCGACTACAAGTGGAATTACGTGATGTCAATGCAGCCCGTGCCACCTGGATCGAGATTACTCAGCAATTTCCGGAGTTACCTGAACCTTATAACAATCTAGCCGCATTAGCAGCCAATCAAGGGCAATGGATTGAGGCCCGCGATTATTTAGAGCTCGCCCTTAAATTAAGGCCTGACTATGCCTTAGCCCAGGGTAATCTAGCGGATGTGTACTTGCGCCTAGCCGATCGCTATTACTCCAGTGCGAGTAAACTGCAACCCAGTCAACGTGAGTATGGGCAACGCGCTCGGGCCATTAAAGAGATCTTGAACCCACCGCCGCCCAAACCCAGTAACCGACCCAATCCCCCGATTTCTAAACCATAAGAGAGTTATTTATGCCAAGCGTTCTTCTAAAAACTAATCACGGTGATATCACCCTCGAGCTTGATGCTGCCAAAGCACCAAAATCCGTTGCTAACTTTTTGGCCTATGTAAAAAGTGGTCATTACGATGGCACGATTTTTCATCGGGTGATTGATAACTTCATGATTCAAGGTGGCGGTATGACCGCGGGCATGAAGCAGAAATCAACTCTCGATCAAATTGAGAACGAGGCAAACAATGGCCTAAAGAATGATCGGGGCACGATTGCGATGGCACGTACTAGCGATCCCCATTCAGCTACCGCCCAGTTTTTTATTAACGTCAATGACAATGATTTTCTCAATCACACCGCTCCCACTCCACAGGGTTGGGGCTATGCCGTGTTTGGCAAAGTGACAAACGGCATGGATGTGGTTGATAAGATTAAGAAGGTTAAGACTGGCAATGCTGGGTACCACCAGGATGTTCCGACTGAAGATGTGGTGATTGAGAAAGCCTCGGTTATTGCTGATTAATCCCTTGATTTAAGCATGCAAGAGCACGCCAGCGCCCTGCTGATTTCCGATCTTCATCTTACGCCGTCGATGCCCTTAACGGCGCAGCGTTTCTTTGACTTTATTGAAAAAGAAACGAACGATGTCGAGTCGGTATTTATTTTGGGTGATCTCTTCGAATACTGGGTAGGCGATGATGCTGGCGCGCGTTCACCATTTCAGCAAGAGGTCCTGCGCGCGCTCTTTGCTTTATCCAGCAAGACCAAAACCTATTACATCCATGGCAACCGTGACTTTTTAATCGGCCCAGACTTTCTTAAGAAATCTGGGATGCAGCTGTTGCCCGACCCATCGAAGGTCATGATCGCTGGAGATGAATGGGTTATTAGTCATGGTGATGCGCTGTGCACCAATGATCTGAGTTATCAGGTGTTTCGTAGATGGGTTCGTAAGCCCTGGCTCCAAAAATTATTTTTGCGACTTCCTCTGGAGTGGCGACGTGGGATTGCTCGAACCTTGCGAAGCAACAGCACCGCAAAGTATGAGCAAGCAGCGCGTTATACCCCGGATGTCGCTCGCTATAAAAGCGATGTCACTTTGGTGGCGTGCGCCAACCTGATGGGAGCCTTCGGCTCCGAACGCTTGATTCATGGGCATACCCATTTACCAGCACGACACCATGAAAGTATGGGTAATAAAGAATGGCAACGCTATGTACTCTCTGACTGGGATCTAGATCATCCTGAGACCGTGTTACCAAAAGCAAGTGCTTTGCGCATTGACCTCAATGGCGTGCGCTACATTGATTTGGTGAAGTCTACGTAGCCGTTCTTGAGTACTTGCTAAGAATATTTGCCATTTGGGCAAAGATCCTTGGGTTCGCAGCCATAATCTCACCGCTGTCCATAAAGCCTTCTTCGCCGCGGTAGTTTCCAACGAGGCCACCCGCCTCGGTCACAATCAAAGCCCCTGCTGCCATATCCCATGGCTTGAGTTCACTCTCAAAGAATCCGTCATAGCGGCCCGCTGCTACATAGACAAGATCTAGGGAGGCTGCACCAGGACGTCGCAGACCCGCGCATTGGCGAGTCATGTCAGCAAAGATTTTCAGGTAGAGATCCACATCTTGATCGTGTCGATACGGAAATCCCGTACCCAGCAATGCATTCTCTAATTTGGTTTGCTCGGCCACTCGAAGGCGACGGCGATCCACGTAGGCTCCACCACCCTTGGTGGCAGTGAACAGCTCATCACGATTGGGGTCATAGACCACGCCTTGAGTTACAACACCGTTGACCGACAGAGCAATCGATACCGCGTATTGTGGAAATCCATGAATAAAGTTGGTGGTCCCATCCAATGGGTCAATGATCCAAATGTGATCGGAGCCATTCGTGGCCTCGCCCGTTTCCTCTGCCAAAAAACCATGGCCCGGATAGGCTTCGCTTAGGGTCTCGATAATCGCCTCTTCGGCAGCTTTGTCCACTTCGGTTACATAATCATTATGTTGCTTGCGATCGATTTGCAAACGCTCTAAATTGAGTGATGCACGATTAATAATCGTTGCGGCACGGCGAGCGGCTTTCACAGCCACGTTTAACATGGGGTGCATAATGAGTGGACAAATTAAATAAGAACAAACTAGTCGACAAGGTCTCTAGCGCAATAGCGGTATTCTAAACGAATTCATTCATGGCTCAGACTCCCTTTACTCAATACAGCAACCAGGTCCGCTGGATCATGGTGGAAACCAGTCATGCGGGTAATATTGGTTCAGCAGCGCGCGCCCTTAAAACCATGGGGTTTGATGCGCTTCATCTGGTGCGGCCCCGCGAACTGGCGATGCATACCCACCCCGATGCGATGGCATTAGCCAGTGGTGCTAGTGATGTATTGGCTCAGTCGAATACTCACGATATGCTCTCTTCCAGTATTCAAGGGTGTGCTGTGGTACTGGGCCTAACCAGTCGCGATCGAGAGTTTGGTCCGCCTCCACTATCTTGGGCAGATGGTCTGCATTTGCTCACCGATGCATTGCAATCGAACCGCTCGGTTGCATTGGTATTTGGTCCTGAGCGGACTGGGCTCGAGAACGAAGATCTTGCCTATTGCACGCATCGGGTCTTTTTACCCGCCAATCCCGCCTATCCCTCATTAAACCTGGCCCAGGCCATCATGGTCTGTGCGTTTGGCTTACGCCAAGCCCTTCTGAAAGATCCATCGCCATCGGTGGTAAATGAGGAGCTCTCAGAACTTGCAGATCCAGCAGCAGTTGCTGCCATGCTCGACCATTGGCAAGCAGGCTTAGAGGCGATTGGTTATTTGGACCCCAAAAATCCCAAGAAACTCATGCCGCGTCTGCAAGCGCTGTTTGCTAGAACTCGCTTACGCAAAGAGGAGATTGATCTCTTGCGTGGCATTGCCAAACAGATGCTCCTGAGAAAATAAGGCGCACGGATTACACTATCTCTATGTTGAGTTCTCTATTGGAAGATGTAGACGCCATTATTGCGCGCGATCCTGCTGCCCGACACCGGTTAGAGGTAATTACCTGCTATCCAGGTTTACATGCGATTTGGCTGCATCGTCTCAATCATGCCCTATGGAATCTCGGTCTTAAATGGCCTGCCCGCTTTCTGGCGTCGCTCGCGCGTTTTTTGACCAATATTGAGATTCATCCGGGCGCACAGATCGGGCGTCGGGTATTTTTAGATCATGGCCTTGGGATTGTGATTGGCGAGACCGCAGAGATTGGTGATGACACCACGATTTATCAAGGGGTGACCTTGGGAGGTACCTCGCTCTACAAAGGGGTCAAACGTCATCCCACACTTGGCAAAGGCGTGGTTGTGAGTGCGGGCGCCAAGGTGTTGGGTGGATTTACTGTGGGGGATGGCGCTCGAATTGGATCCAATGCAGTGGTCCTCAAAGAGATTCCTGCGGGCGCAACGGCAGTCGGTGTGCCAGCCCGCATCCTGCATCCCGATCTACCCAAACATGCAAGCGATGCCAGTAAAGCGAGTTTCTCGGCCTATGGCATTACACCGAATGCAGATGACCCTGTTTCGTTGGCATTGAAAAGTTTGATCGACGCTACCATCGAACAAGAACATAAGATCAAAGCCCTTGAAGAGGCTCTGGCGAAGTTGGGTGGAAAAGCTAGCGACACGCAAGCGCATGAGGAAACTCAGCGTGAGCTCGATGCCATCAAAAATCTTCTAAAAGAATAAAGCGCTTCTTTGGGGGTGTACCCATTAATGCAGGGTTCGTGGACCTTGGTCGCGTTGCCCCGTTGCTGATAAATCAAGATCATCCAGATCATCATCGGCTAGGTCCATCCCAAAGCCGTCTTCACTTTGTGGATGCTGATTGGCAATCTCATCTTCCGTAGCCTGACGAACATCCTCAACCTGCAACCAGAACCGCAGCGCCATTCCAGCAAGTGGATGATTACCATCGAGTACGACTTGTTGATCAGCCAGGTCGGTCACGGTATAGATCAACGTATCTGATTCTTGATCATCCTCATCATCGTCGATCTCGTCCACATCGGCAGCCTCGATTTCTTCAGGACTTTGCTCTTCAGGTACGCCCTCAAACTGCATACCGATCTCTAGCGGCTCGGGAAAGCGCTCACGCGGTTCTATTTTGAGAAGATTGGGATCGTATTCTCCAAAGGCATCATGAGGTTCAAGTTGAACCGTGGTCTCAAAGCCAATATCCTTGCCATCCAATACACTCTCAATTTTTGGGAAGGTTCCTGCGTATCCCCCGTGCAGATAAACCATCGGGGTATCGGGTTCTTCGATAATATTGTTTTGAGCATCGCTAAGTTTGTAACGAAGAGATACGATGGTATTTTTTTCAATCTTCATAGCGATGTGTTTCCTTAATGAGGCCATTTTACTTGACTAAGACTCGCGCTCGCTACGAACCCCCCAAAGCCCCAGCAACACTGCCGCTTGATCTGCCGTGGCCGCTTTTGGGCAATCTGAGCCCCCAAACATTTATGCAACGGTATTGGCATAAATGCCCACTCCTGGTCCGCCAAGCCATTCCCGCCTTTGCACTGAGCAAAGAGGCTGGCTTGCCTCTATTAAGCCCAATCCCAGATAAAACCCTGTTTGGATATGCATGCGATGGCCTTAGTGAAGCACGTTTGGTTGAGGCTAAACCATGGCGTCTACAACACGGCCCTTTTCGAAAAAAAGAGATCCCCGCAAATAGCGCGCGAGATTGGACGCTATTAATCCAAGGGATGGAGGCACGGCATCCGGCGGCCGCCCATGTTTTATCCTGGTTTCGGTTTATTCCAGATGCGCGCCTAGATGATCTAATGATTAGCATCGCGGGTGTTGGGGGTGGCGTAGGGCCGCATGTCGACTCCTACGATGTATTTTTAATCCAGATGGAAGGTCGACGCCGCTGGAAGATTTCTGGGCAGGCTGATCTGAGCTTACGCCCTGATTTACCACTTAAGATCCTGGCTCGCTTTAAGCCGGAGCAAGAGTGGGTCTTAGAACCCGGCGATTTACTCTATCTACCGCCCAATATTGCCCACGAGGGAGTGGCGCTCGATGCAGGCTGCCAAACCTGGTCGGTGGGCTTTCGATCACCGTCGTATCGAGAACTCATCGCTGAGGGGTTGTGGCGCCTTGCCGAATCCTTGGAGTCCGATCCCTCCCTCGCCGCAATTTATGCCGATCCCAACCAAAAAGCCTGCCTTGATCCAGCACGTTTACCTGCACAACTCGAAGATGAAATCCGCCAACGCATTGCGGCTCTAGCTTTAGATCAAATCCCGACATTCATCAACGGCATTGCTGCTTATCTGAGCGAGCCAAAACCGCAGGCGATCTTTACTTCACCCGACCCCATCTTGAGTCCCAGCGCACTTCGAGCCGGTCTTCAGAAAATGGCCTTGGTACCTCACCCCCAAACCCGCCTATTGATCCGAGGTGAGACCGTTTTTTGCAATGGGGATGCGGTGACTGAAGGGCAGGATCTTGCCACCATCAAAGCATGGCAAATACTAGCGCAGCAGCATTTCCTCACCCAAGGGCGAATACAAAAATCCAGTAAAAATAAGGGTTTATCAAGAGCGAATTCAAAGAAGATCGATCGGGAATTGAGTCTCCCGTCTTTAACGAAAAATAACTCGCTGTATGAAGCTTATTCTGACGGTTGGCTCTTACTTGAGTAGGCAGCAATTTAGTCCAATGGCGTTGAGCAAATGATGGTGCAATTGCTATAATTATTAGTGGATCTGAGTTGTATTGCATCCGCAATATGCACTCAAGGTCTTACAACAATTACCGGTAATTGATGTAAATCGTCTTAAATTTAAAGGAAATAAATCAATGAAGAAGTCACTCCTCTTGGCCGCAATGTTGGCCGTTGCTTTGTCTGCTTGCGGTAAGAAAGAAGAAGCTAAGCCAGCTGCTGCTCCAGCCGCTCCTGCTGCTGCTCCTGCCGCTGATGCAAAACCAGCTGACGGCGCTGCTCCAGCTGCTGCACCTGCCGGCGCTGCTCCAGCCGCTCCTGCTGCTGCTCCTGCTGCTCCAGCTGCACCTGCTGCTCCAGCCAAGAAGTAATTCTGAAGCTGTATGAAGAAAGGCGCTCATTGAGCGCCTTTTTTCTTTGGAAGAGTGCTGTGATTATTTAATGAGCTGTCGATCTAGCGTGGTGAGTAACTGATTGCCAGTGGCGGTGTTCTCAGGCTTACCTTCGGAGTCTTGCACCAAGATCACGACTTGATTCTCGCCCCTTGCTTGAACCACGACCCGATAGAGTTTTGCTTTCTTATCTGAATCATTGCTTCTGCCAAAGGTACGACCAAACCAACTGCGACCATCACCTAGATCTTTTGGATTAACGTAACGGACAAAGTAAATCCCTCGTGAGCGATCGCGGTCTTCCACCGTAAAGTTAGAGCGATCTAAGGCAAGGCCAACATCGCGCCAAGCACGATCAAAGCTGGAGCTCATTTCGATACGGGTAGCGGGCCCCTCTTCCACCAACTTTGCTCTTGGGGTCTTGGGAGCCGTCGCAGTTGCCGCAACTTGGGCCCTCGCCTGGTCTTGGGTCATACCAAGACGCTCCATCAAGCGTGTCAAGAAAATGGCTTCCAACTCAGGGTCGGTTGGTCGCACAGTCCATTGGGTGGTAATCATGGCGCCTGAGCTATCTTTTACTGGAGTCTCGATTGCCCCTTTGTGAGTAATGTAGATCTCAGTGACATCGGGTTTTTGCACCTCAAGACGAGTTCTGTATTTATCCCGCTCCCCAGAATCATAAGCAGAATCCAACACACGCCCTAAGGTTCTTCGAATAATATCTTGCGGAATCTTGGCACGATTTTCTGCCCAGTCGGTTTCCATAATCCCAGTTGATGGTGAATCAATTACTAGTAAGAAACCATTCTCTTGCCAAAAATCTTTTACTTGAGGGTAAAGCTCAGTTGCAGACTTATCGACCACCAACCAACGCCGATCCCCGTCACGCTCAATCTTCATCCCCGGAATACCGGTCAACACATTCGAGCGCGTTTGAGAGGACTTCTTGACCGCCTGGTTGTACTCCGACATGGTCGCCGTGCCATCCTGTACTACATAGCGACGATCCGCTTGAGCCGTGATTAAATCCGGGGGTAATGCCAGATTGGGGCCGCGTACATCTCCGGATTTTTTGTAGTCCACCTTATCACTGGCGGTCATACTGCTAAAGCTACTGCATGCAGTAAGCGTAACAATTGCACAGGTCAACGAGATGGTGTGAAGAACTGAACGCATTCGATCCTAAAGAAATTACAGCAAGCCGGCTTGGCCTAGTGCCTGACGCAATGGCTCACGCAATGGCTCGCTAAGTGGCGTCAATGGTAACCGAATTCCGGCTGGAATCTTACCCATCTGATGCAAGGCCCATTTCACGGGTATGGGATTAGCCTCGATAAACATCATCTTGTGAACTGCCAACAATTGATACTGAATCTCTCTCGCGCGCTTGGCATCCCCTGCGATCGCTGCTTTGCAAAGTTCGCTCATCAAACGTGGTGCCACATTGGCAGTGACCGAGATATTGCCATGCCCACCCATCAGCATTAAGAATATCGCGGTTAGATCATCCCCAGAATAAACCGCAAACTGGTTCAGTTGTTTACTTTTAAGCTCGGCCAGTAGGAGCGAGCCGCGCTCTAGATTACCTGTCGCATCTTTAATCCCAATCACGCCCGGCACTTGTGCCAACCGTACGGTGGTCTCGTTGGCAAGATCAGCGACCGTGCGTCCAGGAACGTTATACAAAATGACCGGCAGATCGACGCGCTCGGCGATCGTTTTAAAGTGGGCGTACATTCCCTCTTGCGTAGGCTTGTTGTAATACGGCACCACTTGCAAGCTAGCATCCGCACCCACCTTCTTAGCGTATTCGGTTAATTCAATCGCTTCTCGGGTGGAATTGCCGCCAGTTCCAGCAATGACTGCGATACGCCCATTGATATGTTCAACAGTAATCCGGATCAACTCACAGTGTTCTTCAACCGAGACCGTAGGTGACTCACCACTGGTGCCAACGATCACAATCGCATCGGTACCCTCGCTCACATGCCAGTCGAGCAAGGAGCGCAATGCGGGGTAATCGAGACTACCGTCTTCGTGCATTGGGGTTGCAATTGCAACCATACTTCCGGTCATCATGGCTGATTTCATAGGGCTTTATGGATTAAGCGACTGTCGCATTGAATTGTAACGGATGGCGTATTTTGGGCAGTCCCCGACTAGCGCATAGGCTTTGAACCATGGCTGGCTTGGGCATCTCACGATAGCCATCCTGATAGGCGACCACATGCAGATCATGTCGCCTGGCGAGATCCAATAATTCGCCATGCTGGAGTAAAAAGTTTGGGTTTGAGGGTTTACCAAATTCTTCATTACCAATTGCAAAGGTCTCATAAAGCAAGATGCCGCCCTCTTCCAAAAGATTGGGTAACTGATCCAAGTAAGGACGGTAAAGATAGTTGCTCACCACGATGGCATTCCATTTACCAAACTCGGATTCGGGCAAAGGCCATGCCTCCCCTTCAAGATCCATTGGCTGGGTCATTACAAAATCATGTCGAATACGCGCTAGAGACTCCTGATCACGATCAACTGCGAACACCATGAAGCCACGATTGGCGAGGAAGATCGCATGACGTCCACCACCACAGGCAAGATCTAAGACCTTACCGCCTGGAACAATCAGGTCAGTGTATTGGGCAATCCAAGGGGAAGCAGTTTCTAGAGTGGCGTGCACGTGATTCGTAATCAATCAACGTCTAGACCCATGGCCTCACGCACATCCCGCATGGTTTCTTGGGCAACCTTACGTGCCTTGTCTGAACCATCGGCAATGATGGAGCGCAATAGGCTAGGATCGTCTAGATATTGCTGTGCTCGTTCAAACATGGGTTGTTGCTCTCGCAAAATGGCATCAATCACGGGTTGTTTACAGTCTAGGCAGCCAATGCTTGCGGATTGACAGCCCTTCTGAGCCCAGTCTTTCGTCGTTTGGTCCGAATACACCTGATGAAACTGCCATAGGGGGCAATTGGCTGGGTTACCGGGGTCAGTGCGTCGTACCCTAGCAGGATCAGTTGGCATGGTCCGCACCAAGCGGATCACCTCCTCAGGCGCCTCCCGAATGGCAATCGTATTGGCGTAGGACTTCGACATCTTTTGCCCATCAAGACCTGGCATCCGCGCCGCCTCCGTTAACAAAGCCTGGGGCTCGACCAAAATGATCTTGCGCGCACCCTCGAGGTATCCAAATAAACGCTCACGGTCACCCATCGAAAGACTTTGCGCCTCTTGCAAGAGCGCTTGGGCTTGCATGAGTGCCTCATCTTCACCTCGCTCCTGATAGGCATTACGCAGCTCTAGGTAGAGTTTGGCGCGCTTGCTGCCTAATTTCTTGACCGCCTCAAGGGCTTTCTCTTCAAAGCCTGGCTCGCGGCCATACAAGTGGTTAAAGCGCCGCGCGACTTCACGGGTCATCTCCACATGAGGAACTTGATCCTCGCCCACTGGAACGTAGAGTGCTCGATAGATCAAGATATCAGCTGCTTGCAGCAAGGGATAGCCCAGAAAGCCATAGGTCTGTAAATCTTTTTCTTTGAGTTTCTCGATCTGGTCTTTGTAGGTGGGCACCCGTTCTAACCAGCCCAAGGGTGTGCCCATCGCTAGCAGTAGAAATAACTCTGAATGCTCTGGGACCCGACTCTGAATAAATAATGTGGCTTGATTGGGGTCCACTCCTGCTGCTAACCAATCGATCACCATCTCCCAGACCGACTCCTGAATCACCTCGGGGGTCTCATAATGGGTTGTCAATGCGTGCCAATCAGCGACAAAGAAGAAACAGGGGTATTCAGCCTGAAGGCGAACCCAATTTTTAAGGACGCCATGGTAATGACCTAAATGCAAGGCGCCCGTGGGACGCATGCCGGATAAAACGCGTTCTGCAAACATAAAGTGGATTGTCGCTTATTTAATGAAAGGCCGACCAAATGGGCTTGAGGTGCTCAGGAAGATGAGGAAGATTCCCCAAATCAATATCGCTCTCCTGCGGATCATGAAAATCAGAGCCACGTGAGGCCATAAAGCCATAGCGCTCGGCAACCTTCGCATAGGTTTGGTATTGATTGGGGCTATGGCTACCGGTCACCACTTCAATACCAGCGCCCCCAAGATCCTTAAAGCGGGCATAGAGCTCATCCATTTGCATCGCATTTAGGCGATAGCGACCGGGGTGTGCAATAACCGCTTCGCCACCAGCACCCCTAATCCACTCGACCGCCTGGTCCAAGCTTGCCCAACGATGCGAGACATAACCGGGTTTACCGGCGACTAGGTATTTTCTGAATACCTCATCCATATCACGACAGACATTTTGCTCTACCAAAAAGCGTGCAAAGTGGGTGCGGGCAATAAGCTCTGGGTTGCCTGCAAACTTGAGGGCGCCCTCATAGCTATTTTCAATCCCAATTTGCGCAAGTTGGGCTGCCATTTGACGAGCTCGCTCTTCTCGACCATCGCGCGTAGCACGCAAGCCCTCCTGCAAGATTGAATTACTGGCATCAAATCCCAAGCCAACAATATGGACGGTTTGCCCCATCCAACTAATGGAGATCTCGACTCCCGATAAATAGTCCATGCCCAAATTAAGAGCGGCTTGACGCGCACGCTCCTGACCACCCAGGACATCATGATCGGTCAATGACCACAGGTGAACCCCATTTTGATGGGCACGCAAGGCCAATTCCTCTGGCGTTAAGGTGCCATCGGAGACCACCGAGTGGCAATGCAAATCGGCATTAATAGGAATTGGCATACTCATGACCCTATTTTAGGTCAGTTGAGCATTAATCAGTCGACGCGGTGCCTCAATGTATTCCCGAGACTGCATCTCCATTAAACGCGATACGGTTCGGGCGAATTCACTGGCAACCTGCCCCTCGGTGTAGAGCTGATCGGGGGGGACCTCAGCAGACATAATTAATTTCACCCGATGGTCATACAGAACATCAATCAGCCAAATAAAGCGTCTGGCCTCATTGGTTAAACGCGGGGGCATATACGGCACCTCAGAGACCATCACCGTGTGAAACGTATTGGCAATCTCCAGATAATCATTTTGAGACCGCGGGCCCACGCAGAGGGTTTGGAAGTCAAACCAAACGACGCCTTCAGCCAAATGCAAAGCTCGGATCTCGCGGGACTCAATTTTGAGGGTGCGGTTCGTGGCCTCGATTTGTTTGCCGATTAGCTCATGAAAATAATCTTCCATCTGCCGATGGGTTGTTTCATTTAAAGGGGTTAAGTAAGCCTGAATCCGCGTCATCTGAATTTGTCGGTAATCACTGCCTGCATCGACATTCAAGATATCCAGTTTTTCCTCCAAGAGCTTAATGGCGGGTAATAGTCGATCACGGTGCAGACCATTGGGATAGAGCTGATCCGGTCGATAGTTGGAGGTCATGATGAACTGCACTCGATCAATGAATAAAGCCTTTAAGAGGCGATACATGATCATGGCATCGGCAATATCGTTAATATGAAACTCATCAAAGCAAATTAAGCGATATCGATCGGAGATGCGTTTGGCTAACTCATCGAGAGGATCGGCTAATCCTGAAAGCTCATGAAGTTCACGGTGCACTTCGCGCATGAACTCATGAAAATGAATCCGGATTTTCTTTTGAACAGGAGATGCCTCATAGAAGCAATCCATCAAAAAGGATTTACCGCGACCCACCCCGCCCCATAAATAAACCCCGCGAGGTAACTCGGGATGAAAGAGTTTTTTAGTGAGCGCGTTACTCCGAATCTCTTTATAAGCGACCCACTGATCTTCGCATTGCTGCAACCGAGCAATGGCTCGCTCCTGCGCAGGATCTGGCTGATAACCGCGCGCTTTACACTCTTGGTAGTAAAAGTCAGCGACTTTCAACTTACATATTGAGTGCGCGTTGATCCGTTGCTAAAGCTGCTTCGCGCATAACCTCCGATAAGCTAGGATGTGGATGGCAAACACGAGCAATGTCTTCAGCAGCTGCTTTGAACTCCATCGCGAGCGCGGCTTCCGCAATTAGATCCGAAGCATTGGGGCCAATAATATGTACCCCCAGAACCTCATCCGTTTTGGCATCCGCTAGGATTTTGACGAAGCCATCAGCACGATCCATCCCAAGTGCACGGCCATTAGCCATGAACGGGAACTGGCCCGCCTTATAGGCACGTCCTTCGGCTTTGAGTTGTTGCTCAGTTTTACCAACCCATGCAATCTCTGGGTCGGTGTAAATCACCCATGGAATACAGTTGTAATCAATATGTGGTTTTTGACCAGCCAGTAACTCGGCCACAAGCACCCCTTCATCCTCGGCCTTATGAGCAAGCATTGGTCCACGGACCACGTCACCAATCGCATAGACCCCAGGTGCTGTAGTAGCACAGGTATGGTCATTGATGGGGATAAATCCCCGCTCATCCGTTTTGACCTGGATGGCCTCTAGATTAAGTCCTTCAGTATTGGGCACACGGCCGACTGAAACAATCAAGCGATCGCATTCCAGCTTTTGGGGTTTACCTGTACTGTCCTGATACGAAACCACCACGCCCTTCTTGTCGGCCTTCACGCCAACAATCTTGACGCCCATATGAATATCAAGGCCCTGCTTGGTGAAAATCTTTTTAGCTTCTTTTGCAATTCCGTCATCACAAGCGCCCAAGAAGCTTGGCAAGGCTTCGAGGACCGTGACCTGGGAGCCAACGCGGCGCCACACTGAACCAAGCTCAAGACCAATCACACCAGCGCCAATCACGCCCAAGCGTTTGGGTAGAGAGTCAAATTTAAGCGCACCCTCGTTATCGCAAACCAGTACGTTATCCACTGGGATGTTGGGAAGATGTCTGGCCTTTGAGCCCGTCGCAATAATGACATTCTTAGCGCTAATGGTTCCGGCGTCTTTACCGGTAATCTTGATTTGATAACCATCTGCGGTTTTACCAACAAAGGAAGCGTGCCCTTTGATACTGGTGACTTTATTTTTGCGAAACAGAAAACTAATGCCGCCGGTCATTTTGTTGACGATCTCATCCTTGCGGGCCAGCATTTTTTTGATATCAATGCTCACGCTACCCACTTGGATACCGTGATTAGCCACATGATGGCCAATCTTCTCAAACTCTTCAGAGGATGCTAACAAGGCTTTCGAAGGAATACAGCCTACGTTCAAACAAGTGCCGCCCAGTCGAGGCTCCCCTTTGGGATCTGCGTATGGATTCGACTCTGCACACGCCACCTTAAATCCCAACTGCGCAGCCCGAATCGCCGCGATGTAACCACCGGGGCCAGCTCCAATTACTAGCACATCAAATACTTGGCTCATGGTTTACTCCTTACAGATCAAGTAGTAAACGAGCTGGATCTTCTAATAGCTCCTTCATTGCCACTAGACCGAGTACTGCCTCGCGACCATCAATAATCCGATGGTCATACGAGAGGGCCAGATAGTTAATCGGACGAATCACGATTTGTCCGTCCTCCACGACAGCGCGCTCCTTGGTAGCGTGGATTCCGAGAATAGCCGATTGTGGTGGATTAATAATGGGGGTTGAGAGCATCGAACCAAATACGCCGCCATTGGAGATGGAGAAAGTTCCACCGGTAAGCTCTTCAATGCTTAACTTACCCTCGCGCGCTTTATTGCCATACTCCGCAATTTGCTTTTCAATCTCAGCTAAGGTCATTTGATCGACGTTACGCAAGATGGGCACCACGAGACCTCGTGGCGAGCTTACCGCAATCCCAATATCAAAGTAACCGTGGTAGACGATGTCGTTACCATCAACTGATGCGTTCAGAATGGGATACTTCTTCAACGCATAGGTAGCAGCTTTCACAAAGAAAGACATAAACCCTAACTTCACACCATGAGTTTTTTCAAAGACGTCTTTGTAGCGGGAGCGCATGGCAATCACAGGAGCCATATTGACCTCATTGAAGGTGGTCAAGATCGCATTATTGGCTTGAGATTCGAGGAGGCGCTCGGCAATGCGCGCACGCAGACGAGTCATCGGAACTCGCTCTTCAGTCCGCTCGCCTAATGAGACACTCGACATCGGCAATGGTGCAGCACTCGTTGCAGGCTTAGCACCGCCTGCGATCACATTTTGTACATCACCCTTCGTTACACGACCATCACGACCGGTACCAGCAACTTGATTGGGCGTTAGATTATTTTCAGCCATGAGTTTGGCTGCAGAGGGTGCCGCGATTGAGCCCTTGTCTGCAGAAGCTGCAGCGGCTGGGGCTTTAGCGGGAGCTGCTGCTGTGGCTGGTGCGCGTGCTGCAGTCGCCCTGCCTTCGCTATCAATCTTGGCGATCACCTGATCTGCCACCACGGTTCCACCATCGGCAACCAAAATCTCAGCCATCACCCCTGCGGATGGAGCGGGTACTTCCAACACCACCTTGTCGGTTTCGATCTCAATCAAGATCTCGTCTTGGGCTACGGCATCGCCCGGTTTTTTCTTCCACTGCAAGAGAGTTGCTTCAGCAACAGATTCGGAGAGTTGTGGAACCTTTACGTCAAATAAAGCCATGATGTGTCCTATGAATAAGTTAGATTAAATCGCTGTTCTGTACGTGCCACCTATTTGGTGGCCACAAATCCTTTGAGCTTGGCAAACGCTGCGGTGAGTAATGCCTTTTGCTGACTCTGGTGTAAATGAGCATAACCAACCGCTGGAGAGGCCGATGCGGGTCGACCGGCGTAACCAAGGCGCATACCCTCACCCATGTTCTCGAGCAAGTTGTGTTGCACAAAGAACCAGGCTCCCTGATTTTGTGGCTCGTCTTGACACCACACCAGCTCAGTAAGATTGGGGTAAGACTTGATGATATTTGCAACCGCCTTATGGGGGAATGGATACAACTGCTCAATGCGAACAATCGCCACGTTATCAATCTTCTTATCGGTGCGCTGCTTGACCAAGTCGTAATAAACCTTACCCGAACAAACGATCAAACGCTCCACCTTTTTGGGATCGAGCGAATCGTCTTGCTCTGGAATCACTGTCTGAAACTCACCTTTGGTGAACTCAATGAGCGGTGAGGCAGCATCTTTATGACGCAGTAAGGATTTAGGCGTCATGATGATCAGTGGCTTTCTAAATTGCCGAATCATCTGACGACGCAAGAGGTGGAAGATTTGCGATGCGGTCGTGGGTTGAACCACTTGCATATTGGTATCAGCGCACAACTGCATAAAGCGCTCCAGACGCGCCGAGGAGTGCTCTGGGCCCTGACCTTCGTAACCATGTGGCAACATCATCACCAAGCCGTTCACTCGACCCCATTTCACCTCACCAGAAGCAATGAACTGATCGATAACCACCTGGGCGCCATTCACAAAGTCACCGAACTGGGCTTCCCAGATCGTGAGTGTATTGGGCTCAGCTGCTGCATAACCGTACTCAAAGCCTAACACCGCCTCTTCAGAGAGGATGGAATCAATGACTGTAAAGGGTGCCTGGTCCTTACTGACATGTTGCAAGGGGATATACGTGCCGGTATCCCACTTCTCGCGATTTTGATCATGCAATACGGAATGACGATGGCTAAAGGTACCGCGACCGCTGTCTTCACCCGATAAACGAATTGGATAACCACTCGCAAGCAAAGAAGCAAAGGCCATCGCCTCGCCCATCCCCCAGTCCACATTGATTTCACCGCGACCCATCGCAGCTCGGTCTGCATAGACCTTTTGAACCAAGGGGTGCGCCTTAAAGTCTTCAGGAATGGTGGAGAGTTTTTCAGCTAAGCGCTTCCACTCGGTGAGTGGAATAGCGGTATCGGCTTGATCAGTCCATTTCTTATTTAAGAACGGCGACCAATCAACCGCAAACTTTCCTTTGAAATTGCTCAATACTGGATCAAGCGTTTGCTTGCCCGCATCCATTGCGGCACGATAGGCTTTCACCATCTCGTCACCAGCTCCAGGAGCAATCACACCTTGCGCTTCAAGCCGGTCTGCATACAACTTACGCGTTCCAGGATGCTTCGCAATAATGCTGTACATCAGGGGCTGGGTCATCGCTGGCGTATCTTGCTCATTGTGGCCTAATTTACGGAAGCAAATAATGTCGACAGCAACATCTTTCTTAAACTGGGTTCTGAACTCAAGCGCAAGTTGAGTCGCCAATACCACCGCCTCCGGATCATCACCATTGACATGCAACACCGGTGCGTCAATTGTTTTCATGATGTCGGTGCAATACAGACTCGAGCGTAAATCACGCGGGTCGGAGGTTGTAAAACCAATTTGGTTATTAATCACGATATGCACCGTACCGCCCGTGGAATAACCGCGCACTTCCGATAGGGCTAAAGTCTCTTGCATCACACCCTGACCTGCAATCGCAGCGTCGCCATGAACCAGGACCGGCAAAACTTGACTGCCGGAGAGATCATTGCGGCGCTCCATTCGTGCACGGGCTGAACCCTCTACCACAGGGTTCACAATTTCTAAGTGGGATGGATTAAAGGCGAGCGATAGATGCACTGGACCGCCAGGGGTCGAGATATCGCTTGAGAATCCTTGGTGATACTTCACATCACCTGCTGGCAAATCCTCCGGAGCCGTGTGATCGAATTCAGCGAAGAGATCTTTGGGAGATTTACCTAGAACGTTGACCAGCACATTTAAGCGGCCACGATGGGCCATACCGATCACTATCTCTTGCACACCTCGTTTACCTGCCCCTTGAATCAACTCATCCATGGAGGGAATAAAACTGTCACCACCCTCGAGTGAGAAACGCTTTTGACCTACATACTTTGCTTGTAGATAACGCTCCAGTCCCTCAGCAGCAGTTAAGCGATCCAAGATCTGACGACGTTGCTCATTGGTGAACTTCGGCGTTGAGCGGATCGACTCTAATTTCTCTTGCCACCATTTTTTGATCTTTTGATCCGCGATGTACATAAACTCAGCACCCAAAGTGCCGCAATAGGTCTCACGCAAGGCTTGCAGCAAATCGCGCAAGGTCATTTGGTTTTTACCAAAGAAGGTATTGCTGGTATTGAAGACGATATCCATATCGCCATCGGTAAATCCATAAAACGATGGATTGAGTTCCGGAATATCGGGGCGCTCGGTGCGCTTTAGGGGATCTAAATTTGCCCAGCGATTACCGACGTTACGATAAGCAGCAATGAGCTGCTGAACTGCCACCCGTTTACGACCCATCTCGGAATCGGCTGAATCCTGAATGGTTTTGATGGGGCCCTGCTTAGCGCGTTCGGCAAATGACGCCACGATTGGGGCGTGCGCAATATCGCGTCCATTGGAACCATCAACGGCTGGAACTTGAACGACATTATCAAAGTAATCGCGCCAATGCTGCGCTACGGATGTGGGATCTAATAAATATGACTCGTAGAGTTCTTCTACGTAGGGGGCATTACCCCCGAAGAGGTATGAGGAACCTCTATAGGACTGCATCATGATGCTCACCTTTCATCGGGTAACCCGAAAAAAACTGTGGTTTTAACCATCCGCGACACGGCTTGACCGATTAGCAGAACGCAAAGCAAATGCCTTATGTTTCGTAAGGATAGCATGGCTTAGAGGAAAAAACACCCCAAGATCAATGAATTAGTGAAAGTCCTAGGGGATTACTCACTAGGTAACTTACCTATCCCTACCCCTTTATAGGAAATTTCCTACCCACATTTCATCCCTGCCTGACAGATCTCTATCGAATTGATTTTTATGCTCTTTCTATCCCAATTTACAAAAGGAGAAAGCATGAAACCCATTAATCTGAATCAGCCCTACTTGAGCACTCGACAGAGTGCCAAGGTTCTACAGGTCTCGTTAGGAACCGTTCAAAAAATGGTGGAGCTTGGTGAATTAACAGCCTGGAAAACTCGGGGTGGGCACCGCCGTATTCTCACGAGCTCACTCAATCAGCAGCTACGCCGCCGAAAAGTAGGAATGCAGCAGCGCGCTAAACACCATCAACATATCGCCCTGGGGGTCTTTAAGCGTCAAGAGAATCTTGATGAAATGCAAAAAGCGATTCAAAAGTGGGGCATCCCCTTTCAATTAATCCATTCCCTCGATAGTCTTGAGGGCCTGATGCAGGCCGTGTCGCATTATCCTGATGTAATTTATTTAGATTCTTTAATCCCGCCAGTCGAACAATTGCATTTAATTCATTATCTGAGTAAGAATATTCAGACACGTCGCATTCCCCTATTGGTGGACGAAGCCTTTGTACAACTTCATCCTGGCGTATTAGAAATGGCCAAAGAGAATGGAGTTCATTTAAAACCGCAAACGAGCGATACGGAAGCACTTAGCCAGGAACTCAATGCCTTACCTGAAAAGACGAATGTCATGACCTATAGTGCGAGTAGCGATAAAGAGCCCTATCAGGAATTAGAGAAATTATTTATCGAAGCAGTCAATACCGTGTTTGAGTGAAGAAAAAGCCAGTTCAATGAACTGGCTTTTTAGTGCAAATGATTAGGATTACTTAATCGCAAATTTACTGCGATCCTTCCCTGCGATCCATTTAGGGGCCTTACCGCGTCCGGTCCAAGTTTCTCCAGTTGCTGGATTTTTATACTTGGGGGCGACCTTACCGCGCTTTTTACCTACCCGCTTTTTAGCGGCTGCTTTTTTGGCTGGACGTCCACGCTTGCCGGCACCGGCAGCCTTGCGACCAAATAAGTCACTCACAGTTAAGCCAAATTCATCAATGATCTTTTTGGCCTTTGCAATTCCTTCAGACTTTTCACGCTGCATCAGGCTCTGGATCTGACTGTCCAACTTCTCACGCTGCGCAAGTAACTCTTTATACGATGACATATTAAATAATTCCCTTGAATTTTAAAATAATGGTGAGGGGTAATAAATAAAAAATTTAGAAGGAATAAATCATTTATTGATTAGTCTTTTTTAATTATTCATTATTACTACGAATCGATTATATATGAATCAAGAAATAATTCATTTTGGATTATTCACCCTAGAGTGAATAATAAATTCGTGATTTAAATTGACTATTTATTATAATAATCAGTTACTTATGATTATTAAGTACTAAAAAATATAATAATTAATTGAATAATTAATTTAACTAATTTGATTTAACTAGCTTGATTTTTAGCTCGGCGCAGCATGAAACTGCCTGTGGATTTAGCGGTCAATTGGCCGGCTTCATTAAAAATACTGCCCTCACAATAGTTGACGGTGCTACCAACTTTTAAGACTTTGCCTTCTGCAATGAGCATGCCTTTTGAGGGTCTCAAGAAACTGGTGGTCATATCAATCGTGATGACGCCAAGAATGTGCTCATGCGAACTACGTGCGGCAGCGGCCATTGCAAAATCCAAGATGCTCATCACCACCCCGCCATGGGCCACATGAAAACTATTTAATAGCTCGGGTCGAAGATTTAAGCGAATCCGGGAATGACCATCCTTGGCAAACTCTGGCTCGACGCCTAAGACATCCAAGAATGGGATGGTTAAACCAAAATAATCTTGACTCATTATTTAGCAAACAAGCGATCAGGATGCGCCATCGCCTTAAACTCAATCGCATTCCCTGAGGGGTCTAGGAAAAACATGGTGGCCTGCTCACCGACTTCACCCTTAAACCGAATATAAGGCTCAATCACAAACTCAATACCAGCCTTTTTTAATTTATCGGCCATCGCTTCCCACTCAGGCATGGACAGCACAATACCAAAATGGCGAACAGGTACTTTTTTACCATCCACATCGGAGTGCGCATCGTTTTTTGCTTCACCGTTAGCCAAGTGCGCCACAATTTGATGCCCAAATAAATTGAAGTCAATCCATTCATCCGAACTTCGCCCTTCAGGACAACCGAGTAAGCCGCCATAAAATGCGCGAGCATCTTGTAAGTTATCAACCGGGAAAGCTAAGTGAAATGGATGCATGGTTTTTTCCTCAACGCAGATGGTCGGGGCGAGAGGATTTGAACCTCCGACCACTTGCACCCCATGCAAGTACGCTACCAGGCTGCGCTACGCCCCGACGAAACGAATATTGTATCTCAGCGGCTTAAGACCTGAAGGACCTCTTGGAGCTCCTCGCGTAATCGCAAGGTCGATTTACTCTCGTCTAAACGGTTTTTTGCACCGCTGATCGTAAATCCCTCTTCGTACAATAGCGTACGAATTTGACGGATTAAGACCACCTCATGATGCTGGTAGTAGCGGCGATTACCACGACGCTTTTGCGGTCGCAGTTGAACGAATTCTTGCTCCCAATAACGCAATACATGGGGCTTTACCCCGCACAACTCCCCCACTTCGCCAATCGTGAAATACCGCTTACTCGGGATTGGGGGAAGCAGCGAAACCGTATTCGCTTTGGAATCAAGCTCTGTTTTGGTTCTGAGCATGGGACTCGACCGCGTCCTTTAGCTTCTGACTGGCATGAAAAGTGACGACACGTCGCGCCGCAATCGGGATCATCTCACCCGTCTTTGGATTACGCCCTGGGCGCGCAGTTTTATTGCGCAACTGAAAATTACCAAACCCTGAGATCTTGACCTCAACCCCAGATTCCAGAGTCTCGCCAATTCGATTAAAAAAGGCGTCAATCATGTCTTTTGCTTCGCGCTTATTGAGACCAACTTGATCAAATAAGGCTTCCGAGAGTTCATTTTTGGTCACGGTTTGATTATTTGCAGTCATAGCGACACTCTTTTCTGATTCTAATAAATTGGTTTTCAGTAACTAATATAGCAAATCCGGATTGTCGCTAGCGCAATCGCGCTTTGCAGTGATTTTTTAAGGCGTCCAATAAGGCGGTCATGCAGGTTTCCACTTCTTTATCTTGCAGTGTATCTTGATCATTCACTAAGGTGATCCGAAACGCAAGGCTTTTCTCATGAAGCGCCATCGAGCTGCTCTCTTTTTGAGGACGAAACTCATCAAAGAGCTCGATTTTGTGAACGAATGGTTGGCGTTGTGCCAGCATCACATCAAGTAAGGACTGCGCTGGAACTGATTGATCTACCACAACAGCCAGATCACGTTGCACTGCAGGAAACTTACTAATCTCCGTCGGTGCTGGTAAGCCCACATCACAAATTGAATCCCAATTAAGAGAAAACAATACTGGGGCCGAACTCAGCTCATAGGTTTGCTGTAAAGCTGGATGCAACTCACCAATCCAACCAATTACATGATCGCCCAAATAAATATGGGCGCTGCGGCCCGGATGCAAAGCGGGATGGGTTTCTTTGTCAGCTTTGGTCTCGATCTGTAATGGGCTTAGTAAGCGCTGGAGATCGCCCTTCACGTCAAAGAAATCCACCAAACGATTGGGCGATGCCCATTGCTCAGGGTTTACATAACCATAGGCCAAGCCGCCCACTTGTTTGGTTTGGATAAAACCTGCGACGATGCCAGGAGCCTCTGGTTGACTCGCATCCCTAGTAAATACTCGACCGATCTCAAAAATACGAACCCGTCCGGCACCGCGATTCAGATTGCTGCGCAGGTTCTGTAAGAGGCCGCCCCATAAATTGCTGCGCATCACACCATACTGGCTCGCTATCGGATTGAGTACGGTGATAGGACTGTTCTGTCCCATCTGCAGTTCGGATTGGGGATCAATAAATCCAAAGTTCAAGACCTCTTGATAACCCTCATGTGCTAAGCGATGGCGCAACGCGTGCACCGGTCGTTGGCGCTCCTGCGGGGCACTCATCTTCAGCTCGGCTTTTGGTGGAGAATCGGGAATGTTCTCGAATCCATATAAACGCGCTACTTCTTCGATGAGATCTTCCTCGATATCGAGATCAAAGCGATAACTTGGGGCCTTAACAGTAAATACACTAGCCTCGCCCTGCCCTGAAACAGTGAACTCGAGACCCAAGCGTTTGAATACATCACTCACTTGCTCGATGCTTAATGGAATACCAATCACACGTCGAGCTCGCTCGAGGCGCATCGCTACTGCTTTGCGTTCTGGCAATTGTGTAATTTGATCATCGATCGGCCCCAATTGACCGCCACAGATCTCCACAATGAGCTGACTAAGGTAGTCCAATGCAGAAATGGTTAATTGTGGATCAACACCCCGCTCAAAGCGGTGCCCCGCATCGGTTGTAAAGTGATAGCGTCGAGCGCGACCTGCTATTGCAGCAGGCCACCAAAAGGCTGCCTCAACATAAATGTTCTGAGTTGCATCACTCACTGCGGTACGATCCCCGCCCATGATGCCAGCAAGACTGATGGGGCCTTCTTGATCCGCAACCACTCCAACGCGTAGTCCTTCTAAATGCGCTTCCACGGTTTGATCATTGAGCAACTTCAATGACTCGCCGGGCTTACCCCAGCGGACTTCAATCGGATCCTTGAGTTGATCAAGATCGAATATGTGATTAGGCTGACCGATCTCGAGCATCACATAATTGGAGATATCTACCAATGGCGAAATACTTCGCTGACCCGCGCTCGCTAGGCGGTCTTTAATCCAAGCTGGCGTCTCTACCCTGACGTTCACTCCACGGATCACGCGACCGGCAAAGCGACCGCATAGATCTGAATCCATTATTTTGACCGACACACGGTCGTTAATTGTTGACGCAAGTGACTCGCGCTTTGGAACACAAAGAGCAGCGCCTGTAATCGCAGCAACTTCTCTCGCAATCCCGATGATGGATAAACAGTCGGCCTTATTGGGAGTTAATTTGATCGTAAAGAGTTGATCATCTAGGTGCAAATAGGTTCGCAGATCTTGCCCGATCGGCGCATCACTGGGCAGCTCCAAAATCCCGGCATGATCTTCGCCGAGACCCAACTCGCGTCCCGAACATAACATGCCATTACTTTCCACACCACGTAACTTGCCAACCTTGATCTGAAATGGTTTTCCACCAACTTCACTCGGCGGCAACTCAGCCCCAACCAAGGCGCAGGGAATTTTGATGCCAGCACGTGCATTCGGTGCGCCACACACAATTTGCAAGTTGGGATGATCGGGTCCTGCATTCACGCGGCATACCCGTAAGCGATCAGCATCGGGGTGCTGTTCTGCTGAAATAATTTCAGCAACCACGATCTTAGTGAATGGCGGTGCTAGTGAGCGTCGCTCCTCAACCTCAAGACCGGCCATGGTCAGAGCATGCGACAGTGCCTCACTATCAATGGGTGGATTAACGAACTGGCGTAACCAGGATTCAGAAAATTGCATGATGGGAACTAGGCCGGAAATTGCGCAAGAAAGCGCAGATCGTTATCAAAGAAAAGACGCAGATCGTCGATACCATAACGTAACATGGTTAGACGCTCGAGCCCCGATCCAAAGGCAAAACCCATATACCGCTCAGGATCGATGCCCATATTACGCAATACATTAGGATGAACTTGGCCCGCCCCCGAAATCTCCAACCATCGACCCGCTAATTTACCGCTCGCAAAGGCCATATCAATCTCAGCTGAGGGCTCGGTAAATGGAAAATACGATGGCCGAAAGCGTACTTGCAAGGCATTGGTTTCAAAAAAGGTCCGCAAGAAATCGGTGTAAACGCCTTTGAGATCAGCAAAGGAAACATCCTTCGCAATCCATAAACCCTCCACCTGATGGAACATGGGTGAATGCGTTGCGTCACTATCGACGCGGTAGGTCCGGCCCGGCGCAATCACTTTGATTGGCGGCATATTGTCTTGACCATAACGCTTTACGTGCTCACTTGCATAACGCACTTGAATCGGACTGGTGTGCGTTCTGAGCAAAAGCGGTCTGCCTTGCGCATCCTTGCCGTCAACATAAAAGGTGTCTTGCATAGAACGTGCAGGGTGATTCTCAGGGCTATTGAGGGCCGTGAAATTAAACCAATCGGTTTCAATCTCTGGGCCATCGGCGACATCAAAACCAATCGAATGAAAGATGGTTTCAACCCGCTCCCAGGTTCGCATCACAGGGTGCAGACTACCAAATGCCTGTCCACGACCTGGTAATGAGACATCAATCGCTTCGGCAGCAAGTCGGGCTTGTAATACTTGATCAGCTAAGGCTTGACGACGGGCGTTTAAGGCGTCCTCAACGGCTGTTTTGGCTCGGTTAATCTCCGCGCCTGCGCTTTTGCGCTCTTCAGGCGACATTCCACCGAGCGCCTTTAAGCGCTCAGTTAAAAGTCCTGATTTACCGAGATACCGAGCTTTTGCATCCTCCAAAGCAGCAGAGTCGCTGGCTTTGGAGAAATCGCGTTTGGCATCCTCGACAAGTTGGTCGAGAGAAACCATGGCTGCAGGAACTTAAGCGTGTGCTACGGCAGATTTGACACGTGTGACCAAGGCAGCAAACGCGTCCTTGTCAAACACAGCCATATCCGATAGAACCTTACGATCGAGTTCGATCGACGCTTTCTTCATGCCATTCATGAATACGCTATAGGTCATATCGTGTTCACGCACAGCAGCGTTGATCCTGGCAATCCATAAAGCACGGAATACGCGCTTCTTGTTACGACGATCGCGATAGGCGTATTGCCCAGCGCGCATAACCGCTTCTTTAGCGATTCGGAATACGTTTTTACGACGTCCACGATAGCCGGTTGCGGCATCGGTGACTTTCTTATGACGGGCTCTCGCTGTAACCCCACGTTTTACTCTTGGCATTGTGCTCTCCTAAGATTTATGCGTAAGGCATCATGGCGCGAATCGACTTAACATCCGATTTCGCGACCGGAGCGGAACCCCGCAACTGACGCTTGTTCTTGGTGGTTTTCTTGGTGAGGATGTGACGCTTAAACGCCTGTCCTCGCTTGATCGATCCGCTAGCGCGGACCTTGAAGCGCTTGGCTGCGCCACTTTTGGTCTTCATTTTGGGCATGACTGCTCCCTTTTCTTCTCTGTGCGATTACGGTGGCAACCGACGGCTGCTCTTCCTGTACCGATGATTCGCTACTTAGTACTACCTACTGCAACTGCAAACTCTTACTTCTTCTTGGCGGGCGCTAAGACCATCACCATTTGTCGGCCTTCCATCTTGGGAAACTGCTCGACTTGACCATAAGGCTCTAAATCCACCTTCAGTCGATCCAACATCTTTGCACCGATTTCTTGATGGGCCATTTCGCGACCCCGAAACCGAAGCGTAATTTTTGTTTTATCGCCGTCTTCTAAAAAGCGAATCAGATTCCGTAGCTTCACACCATAATCACCATCATCGGTACCAGGCCGGAATTTCACTTCCTTTACCTGAATCACCTTTTGCTTCAGCTTAGCTTCGTGCTGACGCTTGGCTTCTTGGTATTTGAACTTACCAAAGTCCATCACTCGGACTACAGGTGGATCAGCATTCGGAGCAATCTCGACTAAGTCGGTATCTTCTTCCTCAGCCAACCGCAAGGCTTCGTTCAACTTAACTACACCGACCACATTGCCGTCGGATCCGATCAAACGCACTACAGGGGCAGTAATTTCCTGATTGATGCGTTGCAATTTTTCAGTAGCGATCTTCTAATTCCTCTCTCAAAAACAATCAAAAGCCATCACACCCCCTAGCTAGGCTCGGGTCCGACTTTCTGTGCAATATCCTGCTGGAGTCGGGTGACGAAGGCATCTACGGGCATAACCCCTAAATCAATTCCGCCACGGGCACGAACGGCCACCGTATTACTTTCACGCTCTTTATCGCCAACAACAAGCAAATAAGGCAGTTTTTGTAATGCGTGCTCACGTATTTTATACGTAATTTTCTCGTTTCGCAAATCAGATTCCACCCTAAACCCTTGTTTTTTCAGCATTTGCTGGATTTTTTGAGCATATTCGGCCGAATTTTCAGAAATATTCAACACAATTGCCTGGGTTGGAGCGAGCCAAACCGGCATGGCGCCGGCATGATTTTCGATCAAAATCCCGATAAAACGCTCCAAGGAGCCCACTATCGCACGGTGTAGCATGACTGGGACCTTACGGCTATTATCTTCGGCTACATACTCAGCCCCTAAGCGGGCTGGCATAGAAAAGTCGACCTGCATGGTGCCGCACTGCCAAGAACGCCCAATCGAATCCTTGAGGTGGTACTCAATCTTGGGCCCGTAGAAAGCACCCTCACCAGGCAGCTCTTCCCACGTTTGACCGGAGGCTTTGAGAGCCCCTCTTAGCGCAGCCTCGGCTTTATCCCAAATGGCATCATCCCCTACGCGCTTAGCAGGACGCAGGGCTAATTTCACAGCCACTTCTGTAAAGCCAAAATCACGATAGACCGCTCGAACTGCTTGGTCAAATGCGGCAACTTCTGCCTGAATCTGATCTTCGGTACAAAAAATGTGACCATCGTCTTGGGTAAATCCGCGTACCCGCATCAATCCGTGAAGTGCGCCTGAGGGTTCATTGCGATGGCATTGTCCAAACTCACCAAAGCGCAGCGGTAACTCACGATAACTATGCAAGCCTGAATTAAAGATTTGCACATGGCCTGGGCAGTTCATGGGCTTTAATGCGTAAGCCCGGTTTTCCGACTCGGTCGTGAACATGTTCTCTTTGTAGTTGTCCCAGTGACCTGATTTTTCCCAAAGACCGCGATCCAGAATTTGTGGAGCCTTGACCTCTTGATAACCCTCGTTCTGATAAACGCGGCGCATGTACTGCTCCACCTCTTGCCAAATGGCCCAACCTTTGGGGTGCCAGAACACGAGGCCTGGTGCCTCATCCTGAAAGTGAAATAAATCAAGCTGTTTGCCTAGGCGGCGATGATCGCGCTTCTCAGCCTCTTCCAACATGTGTAAGTAGGCGTCTTGATCTTCCTTCTTGGTCCAAGCGGTGCCATAAATCCGTTGCAACATCTCATTCTTGCTATCACCGCGCCAATATGCACCGGCGAGCTTCATGAGTTTGAATACCTTGAGTTTTCCAGTCGAGGGCACGTGAGGGCCGCGGCAGAGGTCGGTAAATTTGCCCTCGGTGTAAAGCGAGACCTCTTCATTTTGCGGAATGCTCGCAATGATCTCGGCTTTATAAATTTCGCCTTGCTTTTTGAAGAACTCAACCGCTTGATCTCGGGGCATCACTTGACGAACGACTGGCTCATCCTTCTTGGCTAACTCCAGCATTTTTTTCTCAAGCGCAGCGAGATCATCTGGAGTGAAAGGTCGGTGATACGAAAAGTCGTAATAGAAACCGTTCTCAATGACTGGGCCAATCGTGACCTGCGCATCGGGGAACAATTCTTTAACAGCATATGCAAGTAGATGGGCAGTGGAATGACGAATGATGTCCAAGCCTTCGGGGTTTTTATCGGTAATGATGGCCAAGTGCACATCATGGTCGATCGTGTGACTCAGGTCCACTAGACGGCCATCCACAGAGCCGGCGAGCGCAGCTTTGGCTAAACCGCTCCCAATCGATTGCGCAACTTCAGCAATGGTCACCGGCGCAGCAAACTCGCGCTTCGAACCATCAGGAAGAGTAACCGCAACCATACACACTCCATGCATAAAAGAGAATGCGCGTTCGTCCCAAACACTATGAACACAACGCGCATCCGATCTGTTTCGTTGGTAGGCTCGATTGGACTCGAACCAACGACCCCCACCATGTCAAGGTGGTGCTCTAACCAGCTGAGCTACGAGCCTATATTTATCAAGAGTTTATCACCGCCGGCGTACTTCGGTGACGCCGCGCAATCCCTCAAGCCCCGTTTGTACTAAACGGAGTGCCTCCGCATTCGAGATTTCAACGGTTAATTGAATATGCGCCACGCCTTTGCGAACCGATTTTTTGAGATCAATCACATGGACGCCAATCTTGGAAGTAATCTCAAAGAGTTCCCGCATCAGGTCAGGTCGATCAAGGGCAATGATGGATAAGTCAGCAGGGAAAACTCGTTCTTTATTACTGCCCTGCTCTGGATCTAACTTGGCACTCCACGCCGTTTGGATCACACGCTCTGGTGCGCGCTCTAGGAGCCCTCGAAAAGTTCTGCAACTGCGTCGATGAATCGATACCCCACGGCCTTGGGTCACAAATCCAGCGATTGGATCGGGGGGAACCGGTCGACAACATTTGGCCAATTGCGTCAGTAAAGAATCCACTCCCACGACCAATACATCTCCGCGCTGATTGGCTGCACTCGCGCGCGTGCGAATCTGAATCTCTTCCTTCTTATCAAGTGACTTATCAGCACTCTTATCGAGCTTGCTATCACTTACCTTACTCGGAGCTTGACTCGCCTCATCATCAAGTGCATTGAACCACGCACGCACCCGCGCCCGCGCACGCTGCGAACGCAAATAGCCACGCTCGGGGTTGAGCCAATCTCGTGAGGGCCCACCTTGCTTCACCGAAATGATTTCTACGGTCTGGCCATTGAGTAAGGGGGTATCGAGCGGTACCATAGCTCCATCAATCCGAGCACCACGACAGCGATGGCCAAGATCGGTATGCACTGCATACGCAAAGTCGATCGGTGAAGAACCCTTCTCCAAAGCGATTACTTTTCCTAGTGGAGTGAGAACATAAATATGATCATCAATCTCATGATGCTTGAGCTGTTCCCAAGCATCCTCTTTCCATGAGATTAATTGCCGCGCCCAAGCGATTTGGCGCTCATAAGCTACTGCGGCACTATGGGTTCCGAGATCTTTTACTTGCGCGGCATACGCGCCCTCCTTATAGCGCCAATGTGCTGCTAAGCCATACTCCGCCTGACGATGCATTTCTTGCGTGCGAATCTGAATCTCAAATGCAATCCCATTCTCATCAATCACAACAGTATGCAGGGATTGATAACCGTTTGGTTTGGGCCTAGCAATATAGTCATCAAACTCTTTTGGCACCGGTTGCCAAATGTTGTGCACTAAGCCCAGAGTCGCATAACAAGCCTTGACATCATTAACCAACACCCGAAATGCCCGCACATCATAGAGATTGGCAAACTCCAATGATTTGCCCTGCATTTTTTTCCAAATGCTGTAGATGTGCTTGGGTCTTCCTTGGACATCAGCTGTAATCTGGGCAAGCGATAGCTCGTGATTGAGGCGCTTGATAACATCGGCAATGAATTGCTCACGCTCTACGCGTTTGGCATCCAATAGGCCCGCAATTTCTTTATAGGTATCAGACGCAACAACCCGAAACGCCAGATCCTCCATCTCCCACTTCATTTGCCAGATACCCAGGCGATTAGCTAAGCTTGCATCGATATCTAAAATCTCTTGAGCCCAAGACGTGTTTACTTTGATGCGATACTTTGCAATCCATCGCAGGGTCTGTAAGCGTGATGCTAAATAAATAAGTACCACGCGTAGATCGTTACCGAATGCCAACAGCATTTTGCGCAAGATCTCTTCTTGGCCTGCTACCCGCAACTTTCCGTCGTGCTTAGTGAGCTTTGCTTGAGCCTGACGCAGACCGCGGTAACCAATCAATAAGGTGGCGGCATCTTGTCCGAGTTGCTTGACTAAAGCTTCTTTACCTAAAGTGATGTGTAAATGACGAGCAGCAACGATACTTGCCTCATCCAGACGTAGCGTTTGCAAAATCTCTGCGACAGCATGAGAGTGAGCTTCCTCAGGCTCACCAAACCAGGCGTCGCCCTCTGGCGCTTGGATGAGATTCGTCGACAGCGGCAATACTGACTCGTTTGGACTCACAGCAATCAATCCTGATTAGCGGATAAGCCACTATAGAAAGAATTGGCGCGCAATGTCAATTTGCTCTTTTTTGATAAAGGCCGGGGCATGTCCGGTATTTGGGATCTCAATACTCTTTGCATGCGGATTTAATTGGCACATCTCATCGACCGTTTGCCGAGAAAGTAAATCCGAATCCGCACCCCGCACAATCAAAATGGGGCATTCGATTTGCTGAAAACTTTGCCACATCGCTAGCTCACCAGCTTGAGCTAGGGCCGGCGTCACTGAGGCAAATGGCACCGAGATGGCTGGGTCATAGTGCAAGACCCACTGCTGATCTTTATGAATCAGCATCGGTCCATTGAGAAGCTCCCATTCGGCATCTGTGTGTTTTCCGAAGGGAGCGCAAATCGATTTGAGTTTATCCATCGCTACATCACGATTGACATAAGAAAACGGTTTACCAACATAACTCGCCAACCGAATCAATGCGGCCGGCTCGATTCGTGGTCCGACATCATTGAGTAATAGTCGCTTAACGCCATTACCAGGAATAGCTGCATACACCATGCCAATTAAGCCGCCCATCGAGGTTCCAAACCAATTGGCCGTTTGAACTTTCAATTTGGCGCTTAGGGCGGTCATATCAGTCACATATTGAGGGACTGTGTAGAACATCGGATTACTTAAGTAGTCAGAATCTCCTCGCCCAACGATGTCTGGGCAAACCACAAAATGGCGATCGCACAAGGCCTCAGCCATTGCCCGAAAATCACTACCCCGGCGCGATAGGCCATGGACGCAATACAGCACGCTCGGATTTTGTGGATCCCCCCAAGTATGAAACGCCATCCGATGGGTTCCGGCCGGACTCGTACATTGCACATAATCGGTATGGCCATGATGGTCACGATTGAGTAAAGCGGTATGTCGCGCCTGCTCAACGCTGACTGGAGGCGATTCAAGTTCTTGTTTGCCAGCTTCTTCCGGTTGTAGCGTAATGTGGTCAATACCGTATGACTCTCGCAACATGGTGGTCAAGTTTGCGAGGATCCGCGGCCATTGCTTGAATTGTTTGATCTCCACATGGGCGATTAATGCAGGGTGACCAGGGCTCATCTCCCATACATGCAGATCGTGAATTGCCATAACCCCTTCAATACGGGATAAGTCTTCACCGACCTTTACATAGTCAATATGCAGCGGTACACCTTCCATCAAGAAGTGATACGACTCCTTGAGAATGGCTGCCGTGGACTTTAAGATCAAGAGTGCTACAAAGATTGATAAGATAGGGTCAATCGGCATCCACCCTGTGAGCTGAATCACCACTCCCGCTACCAAGGCAGCAATCGATCCCAGAAGATCGCCCATCACATGCACCAGTGCGGCGCGGGTATTGACGCTCTTTTGATCGCGTGACAGCACCCAAGCAACGATCAGGTTTACAGCAAGACCCAGAGCAGCCACAATCGTCACGGTCATCCCAGCCACTGGGTGCGGATCCTGAATGCGACTCACGGCCTCAATCACAATCCATATGACTAGACCAACCATCACCAAGCTGTTCACAAAAGCTGCAAGTGCTTCGGCACGACCAAATCCAAAGGAATGCTTGGCGGATGGCGGACGTTTGGCAATGTATTGCGCCAGAATAGCAAGACCCAGTGCAGCAGAGTCAGTCACCATATGTCCGGCATCGGACATTAGTGCTAAGGAACCTGAAATTAGACCAGCAAAGAACTCAACGCATGCAAATCCAAGTGTAAAAAGCATAGCAATCCACAAAAAGGATTGCTTTCGATCAGCTACCGCGTGGGCATGGCTTGCATCCCCACGTTTATGAGCATGTAATGGGGCGCTATTCAATGAACCGCACTAGTATCAATAGGGGCGCCGGTCTTCGCCTGAATCTCTTCTTTGGTTACACCAGGCGCTAATTCCACCAACTTCAATCCTTTGGGTGTGATGTCGAGTACACCCAAATCGGTGATGATGCGATCAATCACACCTAATCCGGTTAATGGCAAGGTGCACTTGGGCAGAATTTTGATTTCTTCGGTACCGTCTTTTTTCTTGGCCACGTGCTCCATCAGCACCACGACATGTTTCACGCCGGCAACCAAGTCCATGGCACCACCCATGCCCTTCACCATTTTTCCGGGAATCATCCAGTTAGCTAAATCACCATGCTCGCTGACCTGCATTGCGCCCAAGATCGCAATATTGATCTTGCCACCCCGAATCATTCCAAAGGAGTCCGCCGATGAAAAAATAGCGGACCCTGGCAAAGTGGTCACGGTTTGCTTGCCGGCATTAATCATATCGGCATCCACTTGTGCTTCGGTGGGAAATGGTCCAATCCCCAACAAGCCATTCTCAGACTGCAACCAAACCTCCATCCCAGCGGGAACATGGTTTGCCACCAAGGTGGGCATGCCAATACCTAAATTGACGTAGTAACCATCTTTTAACTCTTTTGCAGCACGGGCTGCCATTTCATCACGATTCCAAGGCATTGCAATTTCCTCTGTGTAATCTTTTCAAATAAATGCTTATTTAGATAGCGTGCGTTGCTCAATCCGTTTTTCTGGTTGAGGGTTGAGCACAATCCGATGGGCATAAATACCAGGGGTATGAATTTGATCTGGAATGAGATCTCCGTTTTCCACGATCTCTTCGACTTCCACCACAGTGATCTTTCCTGCCATCGCGACAACTGGATTAAAGTTGCGTGCTGTTAAGCGATAAAGCAAGTTACCTGCTTTATCCGCTTTCCATGCTTTAACGAGCGAGACATCGGCAACCAATGAGCGCTCTAGGATGTACTTTTCTCCATCAAATTCACGCTCATCCTTACCTTCAGCCACAATCGTTCCAACGCCGGTCTTGGTATAAAACGCTGGGATACCGCAGCCGCCTGCACGCAACTTCTCTGCTAACGTACCTTGAGGGGTAAATTCCAATTCGAGTTCACCAGCTAAATATTGACGCTCAAACTCTTTGTTTTCTCCAACATAAGAGGCAATCATTTTTTTGATCTGCCGAGTCGCCAGCAAAATCCCCAAGCCAAAATCATCTACTCCAGCATTATTAGATATTGCTGTGAGATTTTTGGTACCCAAGTCTTTAACCGCAGCAATCAGTGCCTCTGGAATGCCACACAAACCAAAACCGCCAACCGCGATGGTTTGCCCATCTTTCATAATGTCCTCAAGAGCAGCGCGGGCATTGGGAAATATCTTGTTCATTCGCCTAACTTTCTTTCACGTTCTTTAATCAATACCGGATATCATCTAAATGATAACCGCTCTGCATGACCGATTCATGGCTTAAAAGCACTAAACTAGAGTGATGAATACCGAGGAATTACTTGCTCAATACGGCCCGCGCGAGGCCATGGACTATGACCTCGTGATCGTCGGGGGTGGCCCCGCTGGGCTATCGGCAGCAATCCACGCCAAACAAATTGCCCAGCGCGAGGGTCGTGAGATCTCCGTTTGCGTATTAGAAAAGGGTTCTGAGGTCGGCGCTCATATTTTGTCGGGCGCCATCATGGATCCACGCGCCCTCAAAGAATTATTTCCTGATTGGCAAGCACTGGGGGCTCCGCTCGAGACACCAGTTAGTAAAGATGAATTCATCTTTTTGACCGAATCGAGCTCGTTCACGGTACCCCATCTTTTGCTACCAGAGTGCTTTAGCAACCGTGGTAATTACATTTTGAGTTTAAGTAATTTCACGCGCTGGCTCGGTGGCCAAGCGGAGCAACTGGGCGTTGATATTTTTCCAGGGTTTGCTGCGGCAGAAATTTTGTTTAATTCCCAGGGTGCGGTTTGCGGAGTCGCTACCGGTAATTTAGGAATTCATAAAGATGGGCAGATCTCAGAACAGTTTCAGCTTGGCATGGAATTGCGAGCCAAGTACACCTTATTTGCTGAAGGCTCACGCGGTCATCTCGGCAGACAACTGATCACTAAATACCAACTCGATCGCCAATCCGATCCACAGAGTTACGGTATTGGCATTAAAGAACTCTGGGAAGTAACGCCCCAGAACCATCGCCCGGGTTTAGTGATTCATACGGCAGGATGGCCCTTAGATCGTCAGACCTATGGCGGATCTTTTTTGTATCACTTTGGTGAAAACAAGGTGGCCGTCGGCATGGTGGTTGGCCTCTCCTACCGCAACCCTTATCTCAGTCCCTTTGATGAGTTCCAACGCTATAAATTGCATCCTGCGATTCGTCCGACGTTCGAGGGTGGTAAGCGCTTGGCCTATGGTGCACGTGCCATTACCGCTGGCGGCTTAAATAGTTTGCCGCAAACGGTGTTCCCTGGCGGCGCCCTGATTGGCTGCGATGCGGGCTACCTCAACGCATCCCGCATTAAAGGCAGTCATGCAGCGATTAAATCCGGTATGTTAGCGGCCCAGGCAGCCATGTCTGCGCTCTCTGAAAATCGGGCCAATGATATTTTGAGCGCTTACCCCAGTGCCTTTAAAAATAGTTGGCTGTATACCGAACTCAAGCAGGCGCGTAACTTTAAAGCATGGATGTCTAAAGGTTTATATCTCGGCACCCTCATGGTTGGTATTGAACAAAAAGTGTTTGGTGGAAATGTGCCATGGACCATTCATCAGAAAAAAGCTGACTTCGAATATCTTGAACCGGCGCGCCTTCATCAGGTTATTGAATATCCAAAACCCGATGGCAAAATTACTTTTGATCGACTCTCCTCGGTATTTATCTCCAATACCAATCATGAGGAGAATCAACCAGCTCACTTAACCCTCAAGGATGAAAGTGTGCCGGTGGCCATTAACTTAGATATCTATGCGGGCCCTGAGCAACGCTACTGCCCAGCCGGTGTTTACGAATACATCGAGGTGGAAGGTAAGCCCAAGCTCCAAATCAATGCCCAAAACTGCGTGCATTGCAAAACCTGTGACATCAAAGATCCTACCCAGAATATTGTATGGGTCACCCCTGAAGGAGGCGGTGGTCCGAATTACTCAGGAATGTAAAGCAGTTTGTTTGGTTTTAACCTGCGCAATCGCAACACCGGCCAAGGCGCACGCCACCGCTGCCATACCAAACACTTGATTGGGGCCCCAATGATCCCAAATCCAGCCTGCGCATAAGCCACCTAAGGTTCCACCAAAACCATAAGCAACTGTCGTAAAGAGTGCCTGACCACGCGCTTGCAAGGGACCGCTGAACCAACCCTGAATTAATTTGGTACTTGCGCTATGGTGTGCTGCAAAGGTCGCGGCGTGCATTAGCTGCGCTAAGATTAATAGACTAGTACTGGCAAAGTAGCCGATTAATACAAAGCGGATCACCGCAATCATGAATGTTGCTTGCAACACACTCGTTGGTGAGTATCGCGACATGACCTTACTTTGAAAATAAAAGAAGATGACTTCTGCGGTCACTCCCAATGTCCAGAAAAACCCGATCTCGGATTTGCTGTAACCTAGATCTGCAAGGTAAAGGGAATAAAACACATAGAGTGCAGCATGGCCAAAGATCATGGCAAATGCGGAGACTAAAAACCAGCGCACCTCTACCCGCCGCAATACCGTACGAAGCTCCCCGCGCACCAAGGGGTGACGCTCAATCTTAGGCTCTCGAATTAAAAAGGTGTCGATCGCCAGTGCAATTAATACACCTAAGCCTAACCAAGGGAAGACTTCGATACCCCACCATTGAAATACTTCACCAGCGAGCAAAACCATGGCAATAAAGCCAATCGATCCCCATAGGCGCAGCCGTCCATAGCGATGGTCAAACGAGTTATCTTTAAATAAGGCGTGTACAGTCGCCGCCTCCCCTAAGGGCACCATGCTACTGAGAATAGTGTGCAGAATAAACATCCAGATTAAAAATGGGATGTACTGCTCCAAATAGAAAATGATCAAGAAACACAGAACCGCCAGGACTCCGCAAAAGCGCATGATGCCCACCCGGTTGGATAAATAATCCGATAGCCAACCCCAAGAGAACGGCCCCAAGATACGGGTCACCTGCAACATCGACATCAACGCGGCGATCTCAAGAGCACCAAAACCCAACTCTGAGAAGTACAAGCTTGCATACGGCGACATGAGGCCAATGTAGGCGAAGTACAAAAAGAAAAAGGCCCCGAAGGCCCAACGCGAAGACGCTGTCATGAATTCTTAGGTGCTACGAGAGGCAGCAATTGCGGGAGGACTCACCGCGACATCGCCGCATTGAGCACGATGACGCAAAGCATGATCCATTAGCACCAATGCCAACATCGCTTCAGCAATTGGCGCAGCACGAATTCCGACGCAGGGATCATGACGCCCTTTGGTCTGAATCGTTGCGGGCTTACCGTGCAAGTCAATTGTCTCTTTAGGACTCATGATGCTTGAGGTTGGCTTGATCGCAATTGATACACGAATATCTTGCCCAGTACTAATACCACCCAGAACACCACCGGCATTATTACTAGCAAAGCCATCCGGATGCATCTCGTCACCGTGTGCACTCCCCTTTTGGGCCACCACCCCAAATCCTTCGCCAATCTCCACGCCCTTAACGGCATTTATACCCATCATCACATGGGCAATATCGGCGTCTAACTTATCAAAAAGCGGCTCGCCCAAACCAATGGGTACTTGGTGAGCCACAACTTCAATTTTGGCTCCACACGAATCCCCGGCTTTACGGAGTTGATCCATATACTCTTCGAGCTTCGGAATGATGCTGGCATTCGGGGCAAAGAATGGATTGCGAGCAATTTCTTTTGCATCTTCGAATGGAATGGCAATTTCACCCAGTTGGCTCATATGTGCCACGATTTGAGTACCGTAGTGTTCCCGCAACCATTTTTTTGCGATTGCTGCGGCTGCAACCACGGGGGCGGTTAAACGTGCTGAGGAGCGCCCGCCACCGCGTGGGTCTCGAAAGCCATATTTATAGTGATAGGTGTAATCAGCGTGACCTGGCCGAAAGGTTTGTAGGATCTCGCTGTAATCTTGGCTGCGTTGATCGGTATTGCGAATCAACAAACAAATAGGGGTACCCGTGGTTTTGCCTTCAAAGACGCCAGACAAAATCTCGACCTTGTCCTCTTCTTTGCGTTGGGTTACATGGCGCGAGGTACCTGGCTTGCGACGATCCAGATCCACCTGAATATCATCGACCAATAGTTCCATTCCTGGGGGACAACCATCCACCACCGCACCAATTGCAGGACCGTGCGACTCACCAAAGGTGGTTACAGTAAATAGAAGACCTAACGTATTTCCAGACATACCATCATTATGGCATTAGGCAGGCGCCTGTTCCCGCTGACGGTTTTGCCGAATGGTTGGCAAGTTCGCCACAATCACTGCACCGGCAAGGGTAAGCCACCAGGTGATATAGATCCAAATCAACATGAGGGGCACGATCGCAAAGGTTCCATAAACGGTTTTATAAAAGGCCGCCTGGGTCACGAAATAGGCAAAACCAAACTTGGTGATCTCATAAGCAACGGCCACAAAAGCAGCCCCCACAAATGCATCACGCCAGGTCACTGGGGCATAAGGCAGGATTCGGTAGGCCAGAGCAAAAACGATGAGTGCCAATACGCTAGGAATAATCGTGCTGATGAATTTAAATCCTGCCGATAAGGTGGGGAACCAGCCACTAGCAGAACCTAACAATATACCGCTGAGATAAATTCCCAGACCTAAGAGGATGGGGCCGATCACGGTTGCTGCCAAATAGATGATGAGCTTTTTTAGAAAGGGTCGACGCTCTTTAACCTTCCAGATCTCATTAAAGGCACGCTCAATGACCACCATGGTCAAAATCGTCGTAATCACTAGCCCAAGCGAGCCCACAATCGTTAATCCCTTGGCTTTGGCAGAGAACTGGTTAAAGTAACTAAATACTTGTTGGCTGATGCCGCCTGGGAAATAGTTTTTTAATAGCCAGGTCTGAAAAGCATTACGTAGATTAATCACGGCCGGGAATTGGCTCAGCAAGATCGACCCAATGGTGAGCATCGGTACCAAGGACAAAATCGTGGTGAAGGCCAAACTAGCCGACACCTGGCTCAAGCGTAAATGTTGATTGCGATCCCAGAGCTCTTTGCCTAGGGGCAACCAACGCTCGATCGGAAAAGATAATGGCATGACCGTATCATAGGGGATCTGACTGAAATTCCATAGAAAGTGCCGTTATGCGTTCATCCGAGATCCTAGTGTTGTACTACTCCCGCTACGGCGCGACCGAGCAGCTTGCTCGACTGATTGGCCAAGGAATTGAGAGTGTGCCCGGAGTTGGCGCACGTCTGCGAACGGTGCCTGCAGTGTCAACCGTTTGTGAAGCTAGCGAACCGCCCTTACCGAAGGATGGGCCTCCGTATGTCGAGTACTCTGATTTGGAGGAATGCATTGGTCTAGCACTGGGATCACCGACCCGCTTTGGCAATATGGCTGCACCGCTCAAGTATTTTTTGGACGGTAGTACCTCGCAATGGTTAGGCGGCGCACTGCAAGGGAAGCCCGCCTGTGTATTTACCAGTACCGGTAGTTTGCATGGCGGTCAGGAAACCACCCTCCTCTCCATGATGATTCCTCTTTTTCATCATGGCATGGTGTTGCTTGGTCTACCCTATAGCAATCCCGAACTCATGAACACCACGAGTGGTGGAACACCGTATGGTGTATCGCACCTTGCCCACGCTGATGGTAGCGCCCCGATTAGTGCAGATGAATCTCGCTTAGCCATTGCCCAAGGTAAGCGTTTGGCTGAAGTCGCTTTACGTCTTCACGGTGGCAAATAAATCATGCTGAGTGGATTACTGAAAAAAAATAAGTATGTGCTGATTGCCAGTGCCGCAATCGTTGATTTAATTGTGTTGTGCGTTGCTTGGGAATGGATCATTTCACCGCTGCGTCCCGGGGGCTCATGGTTGGTGCTAAAGGCAGTGCCTTTAATCATCATGTTGCCAGGGGTATGGCGCGCGAATGTTTACACCATGCAATGGAGCAGCATGGCGATCCTGATTTACACCACCGAAGCCTTAACCCGGATTACCGAACCCGGTTGGAATATGTGGATGGCCATCCTGGAACTCATCCTATCGGTAACGGTTTTTATTGCCTTACTGTTGTATCTCAAACCCATTAAGGCGGCGGCTAAGGCAAAAGCGGCTGATGAAGCAAAGCACTAGAATCATCCCATGAATCACTCCGAATTCATTTCACACTGTCAGTCGATTGTTGGAAATGCTTATGTATTGATCGACCCCAATGATCAAGCGCCCTATCTGAGTGATTGGCGCAATCGCTATCACGGCAAAGCACTCGCTGTTTTACTTCCCAAAACAACCGAAGAGGTTGCCAAGATCGTCAAAGCGTGCGATCAAGTGTCGATTTCCATTGTTCCGCAAGGCGGCAATACCAGCATGTGCGGAGCGGCAACCCCCAATGACTCGGGCCAGCAAATAGTTCTGAATCTCAAGCGGATGAATACGATCCGTGAAATTAATCCGAGCAACCAAACCATGGTGGTCGAGTCAGGTTGCATTTTGCAAACCTTACAAGAGGCTGCCAAGACACAGGGATTTTTGTTTCCGCTCAGTCTTGGTGCTCAAGGAAGCTGTCAAATTGGTGGCAATCTGGCCACCAATGCGGGTGGTACTAATGTGCTGCGCTATGGCAATGCCCGCGAACTGTGTTTAGGCCTCGAAGTAGTCACTGCCCAAGGTGAGATCCTTCATGGTCTGCGGAGCTTACGCAAGGACAACACCGGATTTGATCTGCGTGATTTATATATTGGTTCCGAGGGGTGTCTTGGCATCATTACCGCCGCGGTGATGAAGCTATATCCCTTGCCAGTGACCCAATGGACTGCTTTAGTAGCTGTCCCAAATATTCCGGCGACGATTGAGTTGCTCAGTCTTTTTCAGAAACGCACTGCCGCCCTACTCACTGGCTTTGAAATGATGTCAAAGGACTCCTTGGACCTCACTGCCAAGCAATTTCCCCACATGAAAAACCCTCTTGCCAATGACCCTCTTTATACGGTCTTAGTCGAGTTATCGGATCATGAAGGTGAAGAACATGCGCGTAACTTGATGGAACAGGTTCTTGAGTCTGCGTTTGAAGCTGGTATTGCGAGTGATGCGGTGATTGCGAGCAATCTCTCCCAAGCCCAATCGTTTTGGACCATGCGTGAGCACATCACGATGGCACAAGCGCAAGAAGGCGCCAATCTAAAACACGATATCTCGCTACCAATCTCAGGTCTTGATGCCTTTATCACTGAGACTGATCGACTGATTCGGGATCAATTTGCTGGGGTGCGTATTATCAATTTTGGGCATTTGGGTGACGGTAATTTGCATTACAACATTGCTCCGCCACTTGGGATAAATCCTAGCGAGTTCAATCGCGCTCATGAAGCAGCCATTCATGATGTGGTCTATTCTCAGGTCGAGAAACACCATGGCTCCATTTCGGCAGAGCATGGCATTGGGCAACTCAAACTCCCCGACCTAGAGGCTCATCGTGGATCGGTGGCGCACCAACTGATGCGCTCTATTAAATCCGCTCTAGACCCCAAGAACATCATGAACCCGGGTAAGGTATTGCCTTGATCCGAATCCTTGTCGTACTCTGGGCGTGGCTGGTGTTCATGCCATTGGCAAATGCCAACCTGCTCTCTGAACTTCAATCAGGCTCAAGTCTCATCATCATGCGTCATGCCGATGCCCCTGGGATCGGCGATCCCCCAGGTTATCGGATTGGCGATTGCTCGACCCAGCGTAATCTTGGTGAGTATGGACGTCAGCAAGCCAAAGAGATTGGTGTATGGTTAAGTAAGCAAGGCATTAGTGAGGCACGTGTCTTCAGTAGCCCCTGGTGCCGCTGCCTCGATACAGCAGTGTTACTCAATAAAGGTCCAGTTACAGCAGAACGGTCGCTCGGTTCCTTCTTTAATGAAATGAGCGAGAGCGGCAAACAGACTAGAGAGCTTGAGGCATTTGTGCGACAGCAACTATCCAAGTCAAACAAATTACCGCTGATTTTGGTGACCCACCAAGTAAATACGTATGCATATACTGGAATGTCGGTTGGCGTAGGTCAAATGCTGCTTGTGAAAGTGAATTCCCAAGGCAAAGCCATTAGTAGCCGCGCGCTTAACTAATTGGGTTTGGGTAGTTCTTCGCAATAAAGAAGGCACGCTCAACATTCACCTTCCAGACAATCCCATCGCCCACCTGCCCAGTCTGGCACGCTTGGACTAAGCGATCCATGATCGTATCAGCCACTTCATCATTGCAAACGATCTCAATCCGAACTTTTGCTGAGTAATCGGTTAACTCATCTTTAATGGTGGTTTTTTCAACTCGAGTAGGAGCACTACAGCCTTCAACCTTCGTGACTGTCATTCCAGGAAAACCGGGGGTGTCCATCAGTGCGGCCCGCACCATGGGTAATTTATTCGGACGAATCACTGCCTTTATTTCAATCACGCTTCAACCTTTTTCTCTTCAAACCAACCATATAAAACCGGCAATACCAATAATGTTAAGCCCGTTGAAGTAATTAGACCTGAAATAACCACAATAGCAAGAGGTCTTGTGACCTCCGATCCCGGGCCGCCGGAGAACAACATGGGAATCAAGGCCAACATCGCCACCGATGCGGTCATCATCACAGGTCTAAATCGATGTGCACACCCATCAATGAGAGCCTCATGCAAAGGCATGCCGTCATCGCGCAATTGTTTGATAAAGGAGATCAGCACCACGCCGTTTAGTACCGCAATACCCCAAAGATTGATAAATCCGACAGCAGCTGGTACCGATAAATACTCGCCGGTAATAAAGAGGCCGAAGATACCTCCAATCGATGCAAACGGCAGAACCAAAATAATGAGTCCAGCCAAACGAATCGATTGGAATAGCATAAAGAGCAAGAAGAAAATCGCGGCAATCGTGAGCGGAATGATGATCATGAGTCGTGCCATGGCGCGCTCCATGTTCTCAAACTGACCGCCCCAAACCAGGGTATAGCCCTCGGGTAATTTCACATCCTGGGCAATTTTCTTTTGGGCTTCATCGACAAAACCACCCAAATCACGACCCTGCACATTGACACCAATCACGAGGCGACGCTTACCGGACTCGCGCGAGATTTGCGGTGGACCATCAAGTAACTCAATCTTCGCCAGATCCTTCATGAGCACCTGGGCGCCATTAGGCGATAGCAGGATGATGTTCTCGATGGCATCGATCTTGTCACGGTAAGGGGCTGGATAGCGCAACACCATGGGGAAGCGGCGCTCACCCTCGTAGACTGTCGAGGCCTGCTTACCACCGATTGCGGTTTCGATCACATCGTTGACATCGGCCACATTGATCCCATAGCGCGCAATCGCATCGCGATCGATCTTGATATTGAGGTAGTTTTGGCCAGAGGCTTGCTCGATCCGCAGATCAGTACTGCCCTTCATGCGCGATAAGATTTGACTAATCTGAGTACCCAGTTTGATGAGCGTCTCAATATCGTCGCCAAAGATCTTGATCGCTACTTGTGAACGTACACCCGAGACCATTTCGTCAACACGGGCTGCAATCGGTTGAGAGATCACCAACTCCACACCGGGCAAGGTCTTTAATTTCTCACGAATTTGATTGGCAATTTCCTCTTGGCTTAGATCTCGATCGCCTAAGGGCTTCAAGGTCACGATCGGATCGGACTCGAATGGTTGACCCGGGTCGGCTGGGGACTCACCACGCCCTAAACGGGATACCGCCATTTCCACACCAGGAATGGTCATGATTCGTTTGAGGGCCTCAAACTCCAACTTAATCGACTCATCGAGCGCAATATTGGCCGAACGCACAATCACTGGAGTGATAGAACCCTCTTGCATCACCGGGATAAATGATTTACCCAAAAAGATAAATAGAACCACACTAGCGCCTAGTGCAATCAGAGCGCGTTTTACGACTAAACGCGGATGTTTTAAGCTCCAATCGAGCATAAAGTTATACGGCTTACGCAGCTTCGCCACAATCTTCGTATCGTCCTCACTACCACCTTTGAGGATGTAAGAGCAAAGGACGGGAGACAGCACAAACGATAGGATCAGTGAGATAGTGAGCGCAATCGCAATCGTGATCGCCATCGGAGCAAACATCTTGCCCTCCATACCTTCGAGCGCAAGTAAGGGCATAAATACCAAAATGATGATGCCCACACCAAAGAGCACGGGTTTACCGACCTCGGTAGCTGCCTCTAAGATAATACGGTTACGGGACTCACCCATTTTTAGGCGAGCGCCTAACTTAGCAAAAGTGTTTTCAACCACCACGACTGAGCCATCGACCATAATGCCGATTGCGATTGCGAGACCACCCAATGACATCAAGTTCGCAGAGATGCCATAGCGGTTCATGACAAAGAATGTGAGTAGTGGGGTCAAGATCAGAGTGGCCACCACAATGATCGATGAACGCACATCGCCCAAGAACAAGAAGAGCAACACGATCACCAAAATGATGCCCTCAACCAAGACCTTGGCAACGTTGAACATCGCTGCATTGACCAGATCGGTTCGGTCATAGAACGGCACAATCTGCAAACCCTCAGGCAATAACTTACGCTCGTTAATCTCGGCGACCTTGGTCTTAATGCGATTGACCACCTCTCGAGCATTCGCGCCGCGGTTCATCTGAATAATGCCGGCGACACCCTCGGTAACACCATTTTTAATAATGGCGCCCTGCCGAATCTCATTACCAATCATGACCTCAGCCACGTTGCGTACATAAACTGGGGTGCCCTTCACTTCTTTCAGAATAATCTTGCCAATGTCCTCAGGCTTTGCCACAAGACCAACCCCACGAATCAAATACCGCTCTGCATAGGTCGGTAATTGGCCGCCACCAGAATTGGCGTTATTGCGAGCCAGTGCCACATACACATCTTGCAAGGTAATCCCATAGTGCCGCAAGCGCTCAGGATTAACTAGTACTTGATATTCTTTGGCGAAACCGCCCATGGTGTTGATCTCAGCAACACCTGGAATCGAGCGCAACATCGGGCGCACCACCCAATCCTGGATCGTGCGGCGCTCTTGCAGCTCATCCTCAGTCAGGGGGCGATCTCGATCAGACGGATGCTCGAGGGTGTACTGATAAACTTCCCCGAGTCCCGTGGTCGGTGGCGCCAAGACGGGAGTGATTCCGTCGGGCATACGGGACGCAACCTCAATGAGACGCTCTAGAACAAGTTGGCGGGCAAAGTAGATACTGGTCTTATCTGTGAAGACCAAGGTCACAATGGAAATACCGTTGCGATTCAATGAGCGCATCTCTACGAGCCCTGGTAAGCCCGTCATGCCTAACTCAATCGGGATGGTGACAAAGCGCTCGACTTCTTCGGGTGATTTACCAGGGGCCTCGGTTGCGATTTGCACCTGGATATTTGTTACATCAGGGAAGGCATCAACTGATAAGCGCTTCGTAGCAAATAAGCCTACGAAGAATAAGCAAACGGAGATCACCACCACCAGTAGGCGTTGCTGAAGAGCAAAACGGACAATACGCTCAATCATATTAAATGGTCTTAGCCGCCACCACTAAGCTGACGCTTGCGTTCTGCATTTAAATGAAATGCGCCTTCAATCGCAATTTCGTCACCCTCTTTGAGGCCAGAAAGAATTGCGCGCATGCCTTTACCTTCAGGTCCGGCTTTGACGGGAACCATTTTGTATTGATCGTCCTCGCCTCGTACAAATACGTAATCTTGGTTATCCTCCCGGATCACCGCAGAATTTGGCACAACTAGGCGCTCTACCGGTTCACTATCAATCAACATCGTAGCTAACATACCGGGACGTATTTGCCCTGTTGGATTCGAAATGTCCATCCGCACCACAACGGTACGCGTTTGTGGGTTAACGATGGCATCGACGTGCGAGATCACGCCTTCAATCACCCGATTACGCAGCGCAGGAATAATCACCGACGATTTTTGCCCCTTTTGTAACAACGACGAATTTCCCTCAGGAACTTCAGCGACTGCCCATAAGGTACTTAAATCTGCGATCGTGAAGAGTGATTCGGCTGGTTGAACCACTTGTCCACGATTAATTTTGCGCTCCACAATTTGGCCGGGGATCGTTGCCACCACATTATTGATGGACTCAATCACTCCCGTTTTAGCGAGTCGATCAATGCTTTTCTGATCCATGCCCTGCACTCGCAATTGATCGTTCGCAGCACGTAACTCGGCTTTTGCGCTCATCGCCTCGGCTTCACGGCGTTGCAACTCAGCGAGAGCGATCACATCTTCTTTATAAAGAATACGCGCACGATTAGCAGCTTGCTCAGCTAACTGGCTGGCGGTTCGTGCTTTTAAATAAGCAAGCTGTGACTGAGTCAGTTCAGTAGAGGTGATCTTTGCCAAGACCTCCCCCTGCTGAACCTCTTGACCAGGCACGCCTAAGATCTCGGATACGCGTCCGGTCACATTGGCACCAATGCGCGCTAAGAAACGCTCATTGAAATCAATTCGGCCAGAAACTCGTAACTCCTCCACGAAGGGAGCTAATTCAACCTTGCCATTTTTGATCAACTTACCAAGATCATCGTTCACATACACAATACTTGGGTCTTGTACTAAGCGAGGTGTTGGCTTGGAATCAAATACATCGAAGTAATACAGAGTTAATAAAACAACCACCACCCAAGGCAGAATAAAGAAACCGGTCTTGACCCAGGCTGGGCTGGCATCATACTTTTGCAAAACCGCTGGAGCTTTTTGATTTGCAAACTCGCGAATTTGGCCGTAGCCTTGCTTTTGCCAATCCCGTATTGCATGAATTGCGGCGGTGGTTTGCTCCAGAATTAGGGCACGCCCCTTCTGAATTTGATCAGCTATTTTTTTAGTGAGTTTAGGTTCGGCACTCATTATTTTTTACCTTCAATCATGGCCACCCATTCTGGCGAGGCACTCAAACGTTCAATCTCATTCACAATCGATGCCAACTCAAAGCGGGCTCGGATTAAATCATTCCGAGCGGCCCGAAAGGTTCGTTGCGCATCCAAGAACTCCAACATGCCACGTTCACCAAAGCGATAGGAGGTCTCGGCAATTTTGCGAGCACTGGCCGCAAGTTGTACGACCCGCTCGTCCAAAGTTTTGACCTGAAAGCTCGTGATCTCAAAGAGTTTGTATGCTGACTCGAGCTGAGTCTCGAGGCTTTGCATCTGAGCATTCAATTGATTACGGGCTTTCGAGGCATTGGCCTCGGCTTCAGTAATTTGGCCTTGGCGGAAATCCCAAATCGGGATACTGACCACCAAACCATAGAGGCGATCGGTAAAGTTCGGGTCGTTGTATTGCTGAGCCTTAATTGCCAATTGCGGTAAGCGCGAGTTTTGCTCAAAACTTAGGCGTGACTCGCTGGCTTCAACCTCGGCCTTGGCGCGCTTTAGCTCAGGGCTCTGATTGCGTAGGTTATCCAATAAGACTTTGAGTTCGGGTAATTTGGGGATGGAATCTACTTTGGCTGCAATCTCAAAGTTTGCAGGAAGATTAAAGCCCACGACTTTACGCAATTGACTGCGGGCTTGCTCAATCCGTAGTTTGCTTCCTTGGGCCACGATCTCAGCATTGAGAAACTCGGTTTGCGCCCGAATTAACTCAAAGCGAGCGGTCTCACCCACGTCGTAGCGCAATTGCATGCGATCGCGGATTTGTTTGGTGAGATCCAAATCTTCATCTGCAGCGCGTGATTCAGCTTCGCGGCGCACGAGCTCATAGAAACTTTGGCGCACACGCGCAATGGTCTCAACCTCAAATGCAACCCGATTTGCTTCAGCGGCACGCATGCTGGCCTCAGCAGCATTTACCCGTGGGAAACGGGTGTAAGGCATGTCGAGTGGCTGAGTAACAACCCATTGCGAGAGGTTGCCGGTGTTTAATCCGCCCGAGGTACCACGTTGCTGACCGGTATTGACCTCAAACTCGGGGTTTGGAATCGCTCTCGCGCTTCGCAATTGACCACTAACCGCCCGGGTCTGATCGCGAGCGGCCATCACCTGCGGATTACTTTCTAAGGCAAGCTGGATAAGCTGATCAAGAGTAAAAACGGTTTTGGTAGATTGCGTTTGCGCCCAGGTAGGGGATGCAGCACATGCCCAAATTAGGGCAATATGAACTACTCGGCGAATCACGCTTAAATAGGGGTCCACAGTTTTCCAATACTTAAAACTGGTCTGGCCAAGGACTTATTCCCCTCGCGCACCGGGTTGGCTCTTAACGGCTTTCCGGAATGTCGATGCGCAAGACCCATTACTAGGCAGGCTACTCCCCAAAATCGATAGATGAATTTGACCATAGATCGCGAATTAGTGATTTCCCTAATAAATATGGGTCTATTCTACTCAAGCACTTTTTAGGGGGGAGTAGCTCTTTTTCTGAGGAGCTCTCTAAAAATGAGAAAATGAGAACTCATGAGTACCATTATTGATCCCGCCATCCTATTTTTTATCTTTGGCGTGTTTGCAGGATTGGTTCGTTCCAACCTCGAGATCCCGCAACCCATCACCCGGTTTCTATCTCTTTACCTTTTAATGGCTTTAGGCCTCAAGGGTGGGTTCGCTTTGCACCAATCTGGGCTTACCTTCGCAATTACTACCAGCTTGATCATTGCGATTGCCCTAGCCTGCATTATTCCGCTCGTCAGTTATTACTTTCTAAAGACCAAACTCAACGCTCTTGATTCAGCTGCGATTGCCGCGACGTATGGGTCGGTTAGCGCAGTGACCTTTATTACCGCCACTCAATACCTCAACCATGTTCAGATCGAATATGGTGGCCATATGGCTGCTGCCATGGCACTAATGGAATCCCCAGCAATTATTTTGGCGATCTTCCTCGCCAATCGTGCGAAATCCTCTGTATCGCAAACTAAGCAACCCATGCGAGTTGGCAAACTGCTGCACGAGTCATTTACGGACGGCGCGCAACTATTGCTACTTGGTGCGATGTTAATTGGCATTATCTCGGGACCCGATGGGCAAAAGGTAATGGCGCCATTCTCCGTGGATTTATTCAAAGGGATGTTGGCATTCTTCTTACTAGATATGGGCTTAATGAGCGCCAAGAGTTTTGTGGATCTCAAGGGCAAGCCCAGACGTTTGATTGTGTATGCCTTTGTAGCGCCCCTTTGCCATTCCCTCTTTGCGCTTTTACTCTGCTACATCTTCAAGGTGGAATTGGGTAATACGATTTTGTTGATGGTGTTGGCTGCCAGCGCATCTTACATTGCTGTGCCAGCAGTATTGCGACATGCTTTACCCGAAGTGAGCCCTGCTTTGTACATGGGTATGTCTTTGGGTATCACATTCCCACTCAATTTAATCCTTGGGATCCCGCTCTACACCCAGATTGCTAAATTGGTCATGGGATAGCGATTGATGAACAAATTACTCAAGTAATCATTGAAATTGATAGGCAGGGCAAATATTCGCTAAACTGAATATATCAATGGGGGTATTCAATGGTTGCTGATACACGTCGTCAGGCACTCAAATGGATCGCAGGAGCTGGGGGAATCATGCTTGCCCCGCAAGCCATGCAGTTTGCCAGTGCGGCGGAGGATTTTTTCAAAGGGCCGCCAGTCAAGGATATTCCTGCCAAGCAGATTAGTAAGCACGTTTGGTTAATCTACTCGCCCGACGGCTTTCCAACACCTGAAAACCGGGGCATGATGGCTAATGTGACCTTCGTGGTCACTAGCAAAGGGGTCGTCATATTAGATTCCGGCGCCTCCTTGCAAATTGGTGAGATGGCAATCCGGATGATTAAGAGGGTCACCAATAAACCGGTGATTGCAATTTTTAATTCGCATTACCACGGCGATCATTTTTTAGGTAATCAAGCATTTGTGGAAACCTACAGTAAGGACATGCCCATTTATGCGCATCCCTACTCCATCAAACAGATCAAAGGTATCGAAGGCAATGCCTGGCGCAGTTTAATGGAGCGCTGGACCAATCAAGCGACCGCGGGTACTAAGGTGATTCCGCCGACTCACGACGCTAATCAGGGTGATATCTTTAACTTTGGCGATGTGCGCATCAAAGTGCATCACCATGGCACTGCGCACACCCCTGGTGATATATGTATGCAGGTCATTGAAGATAAGGTGACTTACGTAGGCGATATTGCAATGGGTAATCGGATTGCCAATATTGATGACGGCTCTTATGTCGGCACCTTTAAGACCTATCAGAATTTACAAGCAACCGAAGGTGATCAGCTCTGGGTACCAGGGCATGGTGAACCGAGTAAACAGCTCCTCAATGAATATGGCGAGTTCTTAGCAGGCATTTACGATACCTGCGTCAAAGCCGTCAAAGATGGTCAGGATTTAAGTGTGGCCAAATCATTGGTGTTGAAAGATCCGCGCGTTAGTAAGCGGGCTAAAACCATGCAGGGGTTCGATGGCAATATTGGTAAGTACACGAGCCTTGCCTATTTAGAGGCTGAGAAAGAGGCGTTCTAATCAATATTAGCTATATAGCTAATAGCCTTACCCAAGACTACCGTCAATACTATTGGCAATGTATGATTTGCCTTGCCCAATTCATGCCAACTTAAGGAATTGCCAATGAATACTCGTGCCCTCCTTTTTGCGATGATGGTTGCATTACTCCTGCCCCTACCCGCCCATGCTTCATTCATGCCAGCTCATTTGATTGATGGCTTTGCGAATATTGTTTCCTGGGTTGTGATTATTGTGTTGCCTATTGCGCTAATTGCGCTCTTTTGGTTTGTACATATTTGGCCCGATACAGTTGCAAAGCGTCGTCAGCACCCGCAACGCGATGCCATTCACGCACTATGCGTTCTCTCCCTATTCTTTGGGGGCCTCCTCTGGCCATTTGCCTATTTATGGGCTTACACACGCCCAACCATGTACAAGCTCGCCTATGGAACGGATCGGTACTCACCGATTAACGAGGCCGATACCAAATCCAAACCCGAGTCGAGTAACTCATAATGGAAGCATTACTCCTTGCCATCTATGCCACGATTGTTTGGCTAATCTTTTTTAAGTTCAAGCTGTTGCCTTGGACCACCTCGGCCAAGGTCATTGTGGTGACCATTCCGGTAGTTGGCATGATTACGATGATTTTGTTACTCAATGTCTTTGCCCCATCGTCTGGGGATGTCATCGTGGTTCGCAATAGCGTAGGGATTGTGAGTCAGGTTAAAGGCCGCGTCGTTGAAGTTCCTGTGCATATTAATCAGCGTGTCAAACAAGGAGATGTACTGTTTAAGATTGATGCGACCCAATACCAAGCCCAGGTAAATTCGATTAAGGCAAAACTGGATCTAGCTAAACTTCGGGTCTCAGAAAATCAACGCTTGGTTGCCGCAGGCGCGGGTAATCGTTTTGATCTTGAGAAGGCAGAGGCGGACTTGCTTGATCTTCAAGAGCAGTTCAAACATGCGCAATATGATCTCGATCAAACGGTGATGCGCGCTCCGTCTGACGGCATCATTGTGAATGTGCAATTGCGACCAGGCGCTTATGTGGCAGCCTTTCCGATCTCCTCGGTAATGACCTTTATGGAGGACACCCCACAAATTTATGCCCTCTTTAAACAAAATGAGTTGCATCAGATCGAGCCCGGGAATGAAGCGGAGTTTTTTATTCCGAGCCTTCCTGGTGAGATCCTCAAGGCTAAAGTTGAATCGATCATTTATGCCGAGGGTCAAGGACAACTCAATGTAAGCGGCAATCTGCCCACAATTGGCCTAAGGGATATAACAGCAAATCGCTTTGCCGTTAAGTTATCTTTAGATGAGACCAAGAACTATCCCCTGCTTCCTGCTGGTGCAGTTGGCGAAGGTGCGGTCTACACCAATCACTTAGCCTTCTTACACATTATTCGCAAGGTGATGTTAAGAGTCGGCACCAAACTCAATTACATCATTCCAAAGTTGCACTAAATGATATTTGGGCAGATGCGTAGTCGATTCGTTACCAGCATTAGCGGTGCTCTAGCGCTGGGGCTAAGCGCATGCGCAATTCAGGATCCATTAACCGGTCAGGCGCTACGTGAGCAGTCCTTACCCAAGGTCGTCATCCCTAATCAATTTAGCACCCCAAGCGTAAGCGGACCAGCCCTCGATAAGGCATGGCTTGCACAATTTAATGACCCAGAACTTAATGAGTTAGTAGCCGAGGCGCTACAAAATCAGCCCGACATACGGGTGATGGCTGCACGGCGCTTACAGGCCCAGGCTTTAATTGATGCGGCAGGTGGTTCGCAGTACCCAAGCTTAGGAGTGGTTGGCAATACGGGTGGTCGGGTTGGATCGAGTGGCACTGGCTTAACCGGCTATTACATTGGCGCCAATTGGGAACTAGACCTCTGGGGTCGTGTACGCAATCAAGTCGCTGGTGCCCGCGAGAATGCACGCGCTATTAATGCAGAACAAGAGGCAGCCCAACTCTCACTGGTGGGAACCTTGACCAAAACGGTATGGCTTGCCAGAGGACTACAAGATCAGGCACGTTTAGCCGAAGAGAATGCCAATGCCGCAGCACGCTATGCCGAGCTCACTGCCATACGGGAAGATATTGGCGCCTCATCGAAGTCCGAGGTCTCAGCAGCCAAAGCGACGGCTGCTCAAAGCAAAGAGGCGGAACTGATTGCCAAACAGGCACGCGATCAGGCACTGCGCGCCGTCGAGATTTTAGTGGGGCGCTACCCCCACGCCAAGCCACTCAAGAGCACACAGCTTCCGGCCTTACCACCTCCAGTCGCGCCAGGTATTCCAACCGATATATTGGAACGTCGCCCCGATATTATGGCCGCAGAGGCACGTGTGAACAGCGCCTTCTATGCCGCTGCCGAGAAACGCATGGCGCGTCTTCCCAAGATTAGCTTGACTGCCGGATTTGGCTATATCAATAGCCAAGTGTTTAGTTTGGTCAGTGGCCCCAGCAGTAGTTTGGGTGTTGGAGCAAATGTCATGATGCCCCTCTTTCAGGGTGGTGCAATTGAGGCACAAATTGCCTATCAGAATGCGGAGGCACAAGCAGCATTAGCCAACTATGGAAAAGTCGTTCTAAATGCGTTTGGGGATGTTGAGAATGCCCTCAATGGTGAAATGACCTGGCGCGAGCGCACCATCGTACTGCAGAGCCAATTGAAGGAACAAAAACAAATCCTACAAAATACCGAACAAGAGTTTGTGATTGGTCGCATCGATCAACGTCAGATTCAGCAACAGAAGATCAAAACGAACACTACTGAAATCAATTTCCGCCAAGGACAGGTTGATGCTCTAACCCAACGAGTCAATCTATACCTTGCCTTAGGTGGCTCCCCTACTCCTTAGACTCTTTAACACTTGAACTTTTTTATCCCTTTATTTTTTGATTGAAACTCTCTATGCGCTCGTCATTCATCCGTTATACCGTTTTCATTCTTAGTACTTTAGCGCTTAGCGCTTGCGGCACCTTAGAGCGCAAAGCTGCCGTACCCGCCTCCGATTTGACCCGCGCACAAATCGCTGGCATGCAAAGCTCGCGCTATTTGATCGCCACCTCTGCTGGTATTAATAGCTTTGTTGATGATGTCAATCAACTCAATAAACGCTTGGGCAAAACGGTTCTCGATGGCAAGAGCAATTACCTATCCTTATCTGGTGGTGGTGATAACGGAGCATTTGGTGCAGGCCTTTTGGTTGGTTGGACTGAACAAGGCACTCGTCCTGAGTTCAATTTGGTCACTGGAATTAGTACCGGAGCCCTAATTGCGCCCTTTGCCTATTTAGGCAAAGACTATGATCCTGTTCTCACAGAGGTCTATACCAAGGTTAAGCCCAGTGATATTTTTAAGTCGCGCGGCTTTTTGTCCGGGTTTTTTGGCGATGGCTTAGCGGACACCTCCCCTTTGTTTCAGCTGATATCCAAACATGTCACCGCCGACTTTTTGAAAAAAGTGGCGCATGAGTACAACAACCGCGGTCGCTGGCTTTTAATCGGTACAACCAATATTGATGCAGGCACTCCAGTGATCTGGAACATGGGGCAAATCGCGAGTATCGGCACCCCTGAATCTCTAGAGCTCTTTCGTAAGATCTTGCTAGCCTCGGCCTCGATTCCAGCGGCCTTTCCACCTGTGATGTTTGATTTCATGATCGATGGTAAGGAGTTTCAGGAGATGCACGTCGATGGCGGTGCAACCACTCAGGTTTTTCTCTATCCCGGGGCAGCAGCAAACCGTGCGAAGGAAATTGGTGTGAAGCGCAATACAAATCGCCAGGCCTACATCATTCGCAATGCGCGCCTAGATGTCGATTGGCAACAGACCGAGCGTCGCACCCTGAGTATCGCGGGTCGGGCGATCTCACAATTAATTCAATCACAAGGGCTTGGCGACCTTTATCGTATTTACAACATCACCCAAGATGACCGAGTCGGTTTCAATCTAGCCTATATCGGCTCAGACTTTACTTTCCCGCATGTTGAAGAATTTGATACCAAATACATGCAAGCGCTGTATGACTATGGCTATCAGCGAGCCCGCAAAGGCTATGACTGGAGCAAATACCCACCGGGCTATCGCAAATCACTCGAGGAAGATACGACGATGCAGCCTGAGCTCTTGAATGCTAAGCCGACTCCCAAGAAAACAAAATAAGTTTAGCGGCAGTCAAATACAGCGACGAGTAAATTATCGCCTTTGCGATATACGGCTTTCTTACCGTACTGTTGGCAATAGGCATTTGCCTTCTCTGTTAATTGAGGAAGTGACTCATCGGCGCTATTCAAAAAGGTGACATGATTAGCGTCCGATGCATCTGTAAAGACAGCGGCACAGCCCTGCAGCGTTATTAAGGCGACCAAAATAATGAATTTGCACTGAGAGTGTTTGGGGAATCGTTTCATAATCGTGTTATCGAACAGATGAGCTAGGCATCCAGTTTAATCGGATTGCTTTCGCAAGTTGTTCAGCTTGCTTGGCAATCGCGCTTGCTGCGATTACATCCCCCAAACTGCCCATGGTCGCTGGTCCAATCATCCAAAGGCTTTGATGAGCCTTGTCTTTTGGATCAAGAACACTAAGCTGTGAATCGATTGCAATCGAACTCTTGAGTGCATCAGGGCTTGCAATAGCGTCGCTTATCAACTGATCAACTAATCGGTCACGTGCTACCCCAGTGCAATTAAT
>JACCDV010542968.1_pt1 | contig 91826 bp, 78 predicted proteins | sample 7446131 | NCBI WGS metagenome assembly JACCDV01 (sample SAMN15323448, study PRJNA562643) | freshwater metagenome | isolation source: river surface water | place: USA:Blue River Watershed | collected 2017-08-17 | reverse complement strand
TTTGGAGAAATGGTTTGTTCGGCAAAAACGGCCTTTACCTGATACGTTTGGATGATGGAGATCAATTCGGTGAGGTCCCGCAATCCCGGTTCGCTTAGGGTAGAGAGGCCTTGGAGAGAATAGACTGGGAGCCCATAGGCCTTGCCAAAATAAGCGAAGGCATCGTGTGCGGTCACCAAGACTTGGTTGCGTTGCACCAGTTCCTGTACCTGGGCCTGGGTGCGTTGGTCGAGCGCATCGAGTTGCTGCAGGTAGGATTGCGTATTTGCTTGAAGTTGAGGCTTCCAGGTCGGCTGCCAGAGTTGAAGTTCCTGGCTAGCATAGGCTAGGGCCGCTGACCAAAGTGAAATGTCAAACCAAATGTGTGGGTCTACGCTATGGGATTCGGGACCGGAGCGTATGAGTTGATCCGCCGGGACGCCTTGCGATACATCAATGAGTCGCTGCTGTTTGGCGAGTTTTTCAAATAGCTCGGTCATTTTTCCCTCGAGATACAGGCCATGGTAGACGACTAGATCTGCCTGCGTCAGCAGATCGAGGTCCCTAACGGAAGCCTTGTACAGGTGAGGATCCACTCCTGCAGGCATCAGGGCCACCACCTCTGCTTGATCGCCAACTAGGGCTTGAATGCCATCTGCCAAGATGCTCGTCGTGGCTACAATCAAGGGCTTGGTACGCGCAGACTTGGAAGCTGAGGTACAGCTCCAAAAAAGAAGGGTAATCAATAAAATGTTGGCGAAGCGTATCATGATGGAAGAACGAGAATGTTGCTGGCTACATCTTTGGACATGAATAGCGTCTTTTTCTGGTCAACTAGGATCTCGACTGATCCATCAAATTCTACCTTATCGAGTACCTTGATGCGGGCACCGATGTAGGCTCCGACCTTGTCTAGGTAGCGGAGAAAGGCTGCCGAGCTGTCTTTGACGGCCACGATTTGTCCGCCTTGGTCGATGTTCATGTCGTTCAATGCGACACGTGGCCGGGAGCGTACGTCCCCATACTCGTCTGGAATAGGATCCCCGTGAGGGTCAAACTTGGGGTAATTGAGGTAGGCGTCCAATCGCTCAATGAGTAAGGTTGACTGGATGTGTTCGAGTTGCTCTGCGACCTCGTGCACCTCATCCCAGGCAAAATGCAATTTGTCCACCAAGAAGACTTCCCAAAGACGGTGCTTGCGGATGGTCTGCAGGGCAAGGCGCTTGCCAAGTTCCGTGATTTGGAGTCCGTAGTATTTCCGGTATTGGATGACTTCTTTCTCTCCCAGCTTGCGGAGCATGTCACTGACCGAGGCAGGCTTGGTCTGGATCGCGGCGGCAATGTCGTTGGTAGAAACGCTTTTTTTTCCTTCTTCCGATAGGTGGTAGATGGCCTTGAGGTAGTTCTCTTCTGCGGTAGTTAATTCCATGATCAAAGGTAATAATAAGGCAAATATAAAAATAAAATTAGTCATATCTAAAAAATAAGTTGTATGTAACTAAATCCACTGTGGAAAACTCAAAATGACTGGGGGATTCGGATTTAGGATAAACTGAAATAAAAAATAGACGAATCTAAATATACGGCTAGTAAATTGATTGGTAACGATTTATATTTATTTTAAGATCTGAAAACTTACTGAAAAAAGGAGTTGTACCTGAGCCACTTTTCCACAGGACTGAATAGCAGGTGTGGATCAACCTGGACCCGAATCCTTCCAAAAAGAGCAAAGACTTTAGGTTTTTAAGAGAAGTTTGCTCCAAGAATTTATCCCAATCTAGTGCGAGCAAACCTTCTACATGGGCTGCCTTAAAAGGCCAGATTGGAAGCCCAGCTAAGGCAATCGAAATCCTATTTGCCTCGTCCTACTTGGACAGGAAATGCTAGGATTGGAAGGATAGTTTGAAAATGCCAAAGGCCTTTCGAAAGAAACCCTGTTGGACTAGGTACCGGCTCTTTCTCTAAAAATTCCTATGAACTTCTCTCCGGATTTGCTTGTTTCGTGTTCTCAAATCAAAACCTCTTTTTTCCCTCAGACGAGGAAACCACTAGAACTTCAAAACTCATGGATATCAAATCAATCATCGAACAGGCTTGGGACAATCGCGCATTGCTCCAGGAGGAGGCTACCCAAGCTGCCATCCGTAGCATCATTGCGGACCTGGACACGGGCAAGCTCCGGGTGGCTACCCCAAGCGAAGACGGAGAATGGATCGTCAACGACTGGATTAAAAAAGCAGTAATTCTTTATTTCCCCATCCAAAAGATGGCAACGATCGAAGTAGGTCCATTTGAATTTCACGACAAGATGGCCTTGAAAACCAATTATGCTGCACAGGGTGTGCGCGTGGTGCCGCATGCAGTGGCTCGTTACGGGGCCTTCTTGGCTTCAGGAGTGGTGATGATGCCTAGCTATGTGAATATTGGCGCTTATGTGGATTCAGGCACCATGGTGGATACCTGGGCTACGGTTGGATCTTGTGCCCAAATCGGGAAAAATGTGCACTTAAGCGGAGGTGTAGGGATAGGAGGCGTACTTGAGCCGGTGCAAGCAGCGCCGGTAATTGTAGAGGATGGTGCCTTTATCGGCAGCCGAGTGATCGTGGTCGAAGGCGTACGAATCGGTAAAGAGGCCGTAATCGGTGCCGGGGTGACCTTGACTGCGAGTTCAAAGATCATTGACGTAACGGGGCCTTCTCCGGTGGAATACAAAGGCTATGTGCCTCCACGTTCGGTCGTGATCCCTGGAACGATTCCTAAGGACTTCCCGTCCGGAACCTATCAAGTTCCCTGTGCTTTGATTATTGGGCAGCGAAAGGCTTCCACTGATCTAAAAACCTCCTTAAATGATGCGCTTCGCGAAAATAACGTTGCGGTCTAAGTATTCCCATGAATCAAAGCAGTACGTTCGTCCTTAGTTTGCTGCTAGCAGCTACCTTTTATTCTTGTTCAGGTTCCCCCGATATCAATCCAGGAGATGCCGCTTTTGCTAAAGGAGACTTTAGCGCAGCGGTTACTGGCTATACGGAAGAATTAAAAACCAATCCTACAGACTTAGACTTGCTTTACGGTAGGGGAAGGGCCTATCAGGAATTGGGTAAAATGCTTGAGGCCCAAGCAGATTTCGAGGCGGCCCTCAACTCAGATGCAAAGAATTTTCAAGTGCTGCTAAGCCTAGCGACCATCCAACTTGAGCAAAAGAACTATGCCAGTGCTTTGCTCTATGCCACCAAAGCCGAAGAGATTCCTGGTGCCCCTGCTCATGCCTCCTTTTTGAAAGGTAGGGCTTTGCACCAATTGGGGATGACAGAAGAAGCGCTCAAGTCCTATGGCAATGCAATTCAAGTAGATAGGGATTTTGGACAGGCTTATTTGAATCGTGGATTGCTAAAAGTGGCCTTGGAACGAACCAAGCAGGCTTGTGAGGATTTCAAATTAGCGGCCGCCTTGGATTATCCGGGTGCTGCTGAGAATTTGAAAAAGTATTGCAAGTGAATCCAGTCTTTATTTTTTGCCTGCTTCCGAATGAGCATGCACTTCATGGGTGCATAACGCAGTAGAAGCCGTTTTTCCGCTACCCTCACAGGATTTGCAGGCACTCACTTCTTTCCCAGTGCCAGAGCAGTTGGGGCAGGCCAGGCGGCCTTTACCCGCACAGCGTTCGCATTCGAAAAAATCAACGATGTTAAAGACGTTCACCTTTTTGACCATGCCGGAAGCGCCACATCGGCTGCAGCCTACTACCCCTTTTCCCTTGCAATACGAGCAGCTCTGTTCGGTTTGTTTTTTTCCTTGACAGGTGCTGCAGTTCTCGTATCGGTAGCCGCGTCGATCGCATTGTTCGCAGGCTAGAATTTGTGCCAAGGGTGCCTTGAGTTTTTCTTTTAGACGCCTGGCAGCCTCGTAGTTTTGACCCGTAAATCCAGTCAACTCCAGGTATTTGTTGACAAAGTTTTGGCTATTGTCGTATTGCCCGAGTTGAAAAAGAGTTTCCGAAAAGTAGTAGGGCATCTCTTCCGGTAGCGGAAGGCCTGAATCGATTAGACTTCGAAAGATGGAGTTGGCCGTTTGGTAGTCGCTTCGCTCCATCGCTGCCAAGGCGCCCTTCATCCAGCGATCCGTTTGCCCTAGGTTCACTTGTGCACTTGCAGCAATGCCAAGAAAACCTTGTAGGGCGAAAAGAAGAAAAATGAAAGAAGCAAAAGTTTTCAAGGCGGATTAATTTTTGGCAAGTAAGCAACTGAAAATCGTTCCTTCAAGAAAAATGATTGACTTCTGAAAAATAATTCTCCATTTCTACCTTCAGCCTAGGCAATTAGGCAAAGGGTATTCCACAAAAAATAGAAGCAATCCCTTTCGCTTCATCTAAAAGATGTTGATTTTTGAATCTGAACTAATCCTTTCTACGTGATCATTGCTGTAATTGGAGGAGGTGCTGCAGGTTTTTTTGCAGCCATCCATGCGAGTGGACCTGGAATACGGGTACTCCTTTTTGAAAAATCCCCCAAGTTGCTCTCCAAGGTGAAAATCTCAGGCGGAGGTCGATGCAATGTGACCCATAGGCCCATGGAAATCTCCAAACTGGTGAAGCATTACCCGAGGGGTGAAAAGTTTTTGAAAAAGGCTTTTGCACATTTTTCGATTGCAGACACTTTTTCTTGGTTTGAGTCTAGGGGAGTCCCCTTGAAAATTGAGGAGGATGGGCGTGTTTTTCCCAAATCCAATACCTCCGAGACCATTGTTTCCTGCTTGGAAGAGGAAGCCAAAAAATTGGGTGTGCAGGTTCACACTTCCAATGGAATAAAGTTTGTAAGTCCCAAAGATCAAGGCTACGTTCTGGGTACCGATAAGGGAGAAGTAGTCGTTTCTAAAGTCATTGTCGCCTCAGGAGGACATCCCAATTTAGGAGCATACGAGTACCTTAATTCGTTGAATCATAAAATCATAAAACCGATACCTTCACTATTTACTTTCAATACTCCCCAAGAACCTATTCGTGAATTGATGGGGGTATCGATGGGCGATGCCGTGGTGAAGTTAGTGGGAACCAAACTCAGTTACCGAGGCCCAATCCTCATTACGCATTGGGGCATTAGCGGGCCGGCAGTACTCAAGCTTTCAGCTTTTGGTGCAGATTGGTTGTACGAACAACAGTATACCGCACGGGCGATTATCCAATGGAATGCGGATTTAGGTGAACAAGCCTATGCAGAGCAGCTGAGTGCCTATGCCCAACTTCATCCCAATCGGAAAGTCTATTCCCATCCGCTCTTTGGGGTACCTGCACGACTTTGGGAGCATTTCTGTGTTCAAGCCGAAATAGCAGATGGGCAACTTTTTGGACAACTTCCCAAAAAACTGCAAAACAAGTTGGTACAATGTTTATTTTGTTACCCGGTATCCATGCAGGGGAAGACTACCTTCAAAGAAGAATTTGTCACTGCAGGAGGAGTAGCCTTGGATGAGATCCATCCGGAAACCATGGAAAGTAGACTTCATCCAGGGATTTATTTTGCAGGAGAGGTTCTAAATTTGGATGGGATTACGGGAGGATTCAACTTTCAGGCGGCTTGGACTACGGGATTCCTCGCAGGGAAGTCTGCGCTGAAGAGTTGAGGGGTATAAAGGAAAAAAAAAGGCAATACGCATTGCCTCCTTTTTCAAATTTAATCCCCTTTAACTCGATGAGTAAATGAATGAGTTGAAAATTAGAAGTTTATACCAATTCCAGGTTACCCAAACATGAAGTTGAGTTGAAGTTTTTTACACCAGTTATATGCCAATTCTTTCCTCATCCTACACCAAGGCCCCGATTTTATACCTGAATGGGCATTTCGAAACCATCCTGCCCAGCCTCTGGAGAAAGATCGAAGGGGTGAACTATGTACGGGAAAAAATCGATACACCAGATGGGGACTTTTTGAACTTGGATTGGTCACGTGTCGGAGGAGAGCGGCTATTAATTGTTTCTCATGGCTTGGAAGGGGATTCTCAGCGTCATTATGCCCGAGCTTTGGTGAAATTATTCAATCAGCAGGGCATCGATGTGTTGGTATGGAACAACCGTTCCTGCGGGGGTGAGGGTGAGCTCAACCTCCAACCCGTGCTGTACCACCATGGGTCCAGTCAGGACTTGGATACCGTCGTGCAGCATGTACTTTCTACCGACAAGTATGGAGCACTTTACTTGGCAGGGATCAGCTTGGGAGGGGCACAAACGCTGAATTACCTGGGCAAAAAAGGAGAGGAGGTTCCCTCCATCTTGAAAAAAGCAGCGGTGTATTCTACGCCTGTGCACTTGCCCTCGAGTGCCGCCACCCTTCGGCGACCGATCAATCGATTCTACAAACAGAAGTTTTTAGGAAAGTTGAAAAAGAAAATGGAAGCCAAAGGGAAGCAATATCCGGGTTTGATCGATGTGGAACGTCTGCCTAATGTTCGCGATTTTGATGATTTTGATACGCATTACACGGCCAAACTGCATGGATTTGTAGATGCTGCCGACTTTTACGAGCAAGCAAGCCCACATTCACGCTTGCAGGGCATTCGAATCCCGACCCTAATCTTAAATGCAGCGAATGATCCCTTGTTGGGCCAGGAATGTTACCCTATAGAATTTGCCGAAGGCAGCGCCGAAATTTTCTTGGAGATACCCAAGCGAGGTGGACATACGGGATTTACGATTCCAAATTCAGAATTCAACTACGCAGAGTACCGCCTACTTGAATTTTTGACCCAAGGATAAGGGATCCTCTAGGCTTGGAAAAATAGTCCTGCAATACTGGTTTAGAATCGCTTGAGTACCATTTCGGCCACAGTACCTCCAATGGATAGGGAACTGGTAGCTGCTGGAGAGGGAGCATTAAGCACGTTGATGGCAAATTCAGATTCCCGGATCGCAAAGTCATCCAAAAGTCCTCCAGTGCGGTCACAGGCTTGAGCGCGCACTCCTGCACCTCCTTCCACCAGGTCGTCTTCTTGGATTTCCGGGATAAGTTCCTGGAGGGCCTTGGTAAATGCTGCCTTGGAGAAAGAGCGATACAGTTCACCTAGGCCAGTTTTCCAATACTTTCCTGCTACCTTTTGGAAGCCGGGCCAACCTAAGGTTTCAGCCAATTCCGCAAAATTCACATCGGTTTTCTTGTATCCTTCCCGTTTGAATGCCAATACCGCATTGGGACCTGCTTCTACACCCCCTTTTTTCATGCGGGTAAAGTGTACCCCTAGAAAAGGAAAATTGGGATCAGGAACCGGGTAAATTAAGTTTTTGACTAGGTGCTCTCGCTCTTTTTTAAGTTTGTAGTACTCTCCACGGAAAGGAATGATCTTGACATCATTGATGGATTCGTCGTTCATGCGCGCGACTTTATCAGAGTACAATCCGGCACAGTTGACCACCAACTTCGCTTGAAAAGTTCCTTTTGATGTTTCGATGTAATTGATGGAATCCTTTTGATTGATTTCCAATACCTTATGTTCTAAAAAAATTCCTCCTCCATGCTGCATGATCTTTCGGCCATAGGCCAAAGCCACCTGCAGGTAATCTACAATACCTGTTTGAGGAACATGGATTGCTCCGATGCCGGTGCAGTAGGGTTCGTATTCTTTGAGTTCCTCTAAGGTGATTTTACGAGTCCCAGTCAAGCCATTTTCCAGACCTCTTTCCAGCAGCATGGACAAAAGGGGACGTTGGGATTCCCGTGTAGCCACGACTACTTTGCCCGTGATCTCGTAGGGTATTTTTTCCTCTTTGCAGAAGGTTACCAGTTCGTGGTAGCCTTTGATGCAATTGATGGCCTTTAAAGAACCTGGCTTGTAGTACAAACCGGAGTGGATTACTCCAGAGTTATTGGCCGTTTGGTGCTTGGCCAATTGGCTCTCTTTCTCTAAAATGGCAATTTTTAAGTCAGGACGGGCACTGACTAACTTGTACCCGGTGGCTAGTCCTACAATTCCACCACCCACTAAAACAACATCGTATAGCATTTGCGAAAAACTTTGAAACAAATATAAGTTAGGAACGCATAGCTGAGCTGTTTGTCATTACTTTTTAAACAAATCGACTGAATAGTAGTCTTAAAGTCATCCTAAAGTCGTTTGAGAAGAAAAAATAACGGCTCGAAATTATCTGCTAACTTTGCGACCTTAATTTGTGGATTCGTGTACCGACTCATGCTTCGTTTTTTATTTCTAGGGCTATTTCTTCTGATCGCTTCGGTTTCATTTGGACAATTTACCCTAAAGGGAAAGGTGACCGATGCGGAAACAGGGGACCCAATCGCTTTTGCAAGTGTATTTTTAAAAGGAAAAACAGCTGGAATTACCACAGATTTCGAAGGAAACTACCTACTAAAGGTTAGTTCCCTTGGAGATAGCCTAAGCGTCAGTTACCTAGGCTACACCACACAAACGAAAGTTTTGACGCAGGATAGTGAACAAACAGTCAATTTTCAACTCTGGCCGGTGGCTTTTGAATTGGGAACCTTTGTGTTTGAAGCGGGTGAAAACCCTGCTTTTGAAGTAATCCGGCAAGCAGTAGCCAAACGTGAAACATACGACAAGCGCAAATTAGAGGCCTACCAAACGAAAAACTACACCAAAATCGAAATCGATATCGATAACCTTTCGGAGGACTTTAACCAACGAAAGTCGGTACGATCAGTCACTGCGGTATTGGATAGCATTCGTCAGCTCACCAACGAGGAAGGGGAAAAGATATTGCCGGTATTTTTTTCGGAGACGGTTTCCTCCTTTTATTACCGCAACAATCCCGAACTACGAAAAGAAGTCATCGAAAAGACCAAGGTCACTGGAGTAGGGATCACAGACGGTTCTACTACCTCCCAGATCACAGGATCGGTATTTCAGGAGTATAACTTTTATAAAAATTGGCTTCAAATCCTCAACAAGGACTTTGTTTCCCCCATTGCCGATGGATGGAGAACCTATTACGACTACGATTTATTGGAAGACGTGTTGGTTGGTCAGGACAGTTGCTACAAACTCCAAGTGTATCCCCGTCGGGAACAGGACCTCGCGTTTACGGGGACCATTTGGATCAATAAGGCAGATTATTCTCTCAAGCAGGTCGATTTAGCCATTTCCAAAACGGCGAATTTGAACTTCGTAGAACGAATCAAGATCCAGCAAGAACTGGTTTCCACGTCTGCAGGAGCCTTGATGCCTGTCAAAACACGCGTATTGGTTAAAATAGGGCAGTTGACGGATAATTCGGCGGGATTATTGGCCAAGTTCTACACGGCTACTGACAGCATTGTGGTGAATCAAGTTCTGGAAACCTCCTTTTTTGATCAGGCAGTGGTCTTAAAACCAGATTTCAACCAGGTGACTGCTGATTATTGGAAAAATCGACGTCCCGATCCATTGAGTGAGGAGGAATTGGCCGTATTGCAGATGGTGGATACGCTCAAAAAAATTCCAATTATCCGATTTTATTCCGAAGGGCTTAAGTTTTTGGCAACGGGTTACTTACCCGTGAAAAAATTGGATTTGGGTCCTTGGACCGAATTTGGAAACTACAACAACGTAGAAGGGCTACGTTTTGGCTTTGGCATGCGTACCAACTATTCCTTTTCCAATCGCTTCCTCATTGAAGGTTATGGGGCCTATGGAACAGTCGATGAGCGCTGGAAGTATAAGTTTTCCTCGACCTGGATTCTTTCAAGAAGGCATTGGACCACGCTGGGTATACGGGTAGGGCGAGAACTAGACCAGGTAGGCTTGGAGATGGAAAACTTGGAGGGGAACTCCATTTTTTTGGCTGCTAGCCGGTTTGGTACACTGCGTAGACCCTTTGTTTCGACCAACCAACGGGTTACTTTTCAACGGGAGTTCTTCAAAGGTTTCTTGGTTACCTCAAGTTTGAACAAGAGTCAATTTGATCCGCTTTTTGATTTTTATTATTACGAACAGGGCTCGAAGGCTTTAAGAACTAATTTTCAAGCCACTGAGATTCGGGCGGGCATCCGTTATGGACGGGATGAAATCATTTTGATCAACGACAACACGCGAGCATCCCTTGGATCCATCAAATGGCCAATCGTTGAATTGAATTATGCTCAAGGAATCCCAAGTTTGGGTGCATCCTTGAATTATACCAAGTTGAACTTTTACCTGTACCACCGAATCAATTTGGGTCTTTTGGGGGTAGGACGCTACGAACTAGATGCTGGAAAAATATGGGGAGAGGTACCTTATCCCTTGTTAAAGAACCACTTGGGAAATGAAACCTTGTTTTACACTACTGCGGCCTTCAATACGATGAACTTCAACGAATTTGCTTCGGACCGATTTGTCAGCCTCCGCTATCGACAGTCCTTCGAGGGCTTTTTGTTCAACTCTATTCCCTTGGTGAAGAAATTGAAGTGGAGAATGGTAGGCAATGCAAACGTGTTGATGGGTTCAGTCAGTGATCAAAATATTCTCAACATCCCGCAAAAAGCACCAGATGGCAGTCTATTGCAATCCTTTGGTCGCTTAGATCCCAAGGTTCCTTATGTGGAGTTGGGTTATGGAATTGAAAATATCTTTCGATTTTTCCGAGTGGATTTCATTCACCGCATGAGTTATTTGGATAGCCCTGAGGCTAGGCCGTTTCACATCAAAGTCAGTGCGCAGGTGATTTTATAGGCAAGTTTACTCCTTTCCACCTCAAATTTTTCCGTAAGGATTAGCTTTTGTGCATATTTGCAGCTTAAACCACAGCCTGTTTGTATAGGCAGTAAAAAAAACACCATGTCAAAACAAGTTCAAATTACCCTCCCTGATGGATCGGTGAGGAATTACGACCAAGGCATTACCGGACTACAGATTGCTGCAAGTATCAGCGAGGGTTTGGCTCGGAATGTACTTGCCGCCAAAATAAACGGACAGGTATGGGATGCCAGCCGTCCGATCACAGAAGATTCAAGTTTGCAGTTGCTCACCTGGAACGATACCGAAGGCAAAAGCACCTTTTGGCATTCCTCAGCGCACCTAATGGCAGAGGCTTTGGAAGCCTTGTACCCAGGGGTGAAGTTGGGCATTGGACCCTCTATTGAAACAGGCTTTTACTACGATGTAGACTTCGGAGACCATAAGTTGGACGGAGAGGAGTTGGAAAAGATTGAAAACAAAATGCTTGAGTTGGGAAGACTCAAGTCAGACTATATCCGAAAAGAAATTTCCAAGAAAGATGCGGTAAGCTATTTCCAACAAAAGGGAGACGAGTACAAGCTCGATCTATTGGAGGGTTTGGAAGATGGAACGATTACCTTTTACGAGCAGGGCAACTTTACTGACCTCTGCCGTGGACCACACATTCCAAATACTGGTTTTATTAAAGCGGTGAAGCTCACCAACATTGCTGGTGCGTATTGGAGAGGGGATGAAAAGCGAAAGATGCTTACCCGAATTTATGGAGTGACTTTTCCCAAGGCACAGGAGTTGAAAGACTATTTGACGCTTTTGGAAGAGGCTAAAAAGCGAGACCACCGTAAAGTAGGCCGAGAGTTGGAGTTGTTTACTTTTTCTGAAAAAGTAGGCATGGGTTTGCCACTTTGGTTGCCAAAGGGAACGCTTTTAAGAGAGCGCTTGATTAATTTTATGAAAAAAGCCCAGGACAAGTCGGGCTACCAGCAAGTGACCACGCCGCACATTGGACACAAGGCCTTGTACGAAACCTCTGGACACTACGAAAAGTACGGAAAAGATTCCTTTCAGCCGATTGCTACTCCACACGAAGGGGAGTCCTTTTTGCTGAAGCCGATGAACTGCCCGCATCACTGCGAGATTTACAAGCACAAGCCTAGATCTTACAAAGATTTACCGATTCGCTATGCGGAATTTGGAACGGTGTACCGCTACGAGCAAAGTGGGGAGTTGCATGGATTGACTCGCGTTCGAGGATTTACTCAAGACGATGCGCACATTTTCTGTAGACCGGATCAGGTAAAAGAGGAATTTATCAAAGTAATTGACTTGGTCTTGTATGTATTCAAGGCTTTGGGATTCACCGAATACACTGCGCAGATATCCTTGCGTGACTCAGAAAATAAGCAGAAGTACATCGGTTCAGATGAGGCTTGGGACAAAGCGGAAGCTGCGATTATTGAAGCTTCTGCCGAAAAGGGCTTGCAAACCGTAACCGAGTTGGGCGAAGCGGCATTCTATGGCCCGAAGCTGGACTTTATGGTAAAGGATGCCTTGGGCAGAAAATGGCAGTTGGGTACCATTCAGGTAGATTACCAACTTCCAGATCGTTTCCAATTGGAGTACATCGGTTCGGACAACCAGAAACACCGCCCTGTAATGATCCACAGAGCACCATTCGGGTCTTTGGAACGTTTTGTAGCCGTGCTGATTGAGCATTGTGCGGGAGACTTCCCTTTGTGGTTGGCACCGGAGCAGATCAACATTTTGCCTATTTCTGAAAAATTTATAGGCTATGCTGAAGCGTTGAAAGTAATTTTGGATGAGGCAGGAATTACAGGTACGATTGACAACCGCGACGAGAAAATTGGACGTAAGATTCGTGACTCTGAAGTGAAAAAAGTGCCTTTCATGCTTATAGTAGGGGAGAAAGAGCAAGAAGAAGGAAAAGTAGCCGTTCGAAAACACGGACATGGAGACCTGGGAGTATTCAGTCCAGCCGAATTTATTCAGTATTTTCAAGGGATTATTTCAGAATCATTGGCCAAAGAATAGGCTAGAAATGGGATTCCATTTTTTGAATTCGAAATAATTCCGATATTTGCAGGCCAAATTAATTAAAACAACAACAGCTAACTTGAATCAAAGACCGTATCAACCAAGGGGTAGACAAGAAGAACCTTACAAGATCAATCAAAAGATCAGAGTTCGTGAGGTTCGTGTAGTGGGTGATTTTGTAGAAGGGGGCAATGCCGTACTTCTTACAGAAAAAGCCATTCAACTTGCACAGGAGAACGAACTTGACTTGGTTGAGATTTCACCCAATGCTGATCCGCCTGTTTGCAAAATCATTGATTATGCAAAGTTTAAGTACGAGCAGAAAAAGAAGCAGAAGGAGATTAAAGCCAATGCAGCGAAGGTTGTTTTAAAAGAGATTCGATTTGGACCCAACACGGATGACCACGATTTCAATTTTAAATTGAAGCATGCCGTCAGTTTCTTGAAAGAAGGAGCCAAAGTAAAAGCCTACGTGCACTTTGTGGGACGAAGTATCGTTTTCAAGGAGCGCGGAGAGATGTTGCTTTTAAAATTTGCTCAGGCTTTAGAAGACGTGGGTGTGGTAGAACAGATGCCAAGGCTGGAAGGAAAGCGGATGAATATTTTCATTGCGCCGAAGCCTGGAAAAAAGTGATTTCAACAACTATAAATACAGCAAAATGCCAAAAGTAAAAACCAAATCCAGTGCAAAAAAGCGGTTTACCCTCACCGGTACCGGCAAAATCAAGAGGAAGCACGCTTTCAAGAGCCACATCCTTACGAAGAAATCTACCAAGCGTAAGCACAACCTAACCAAAGCTGGTTTGGTACACGTGTCTGATGAGGGTAGAGTACGAGACATGTTGAGAATCTGATTTTCAACCTAAAGAATTTACAGTAAACAGGTTTATTTATTCACCAGATGCGTTGGTCACTAAGCTCCTAACAAGGGACACCACGGATCAAAAAACAAAACACTATGCCTAGATCGGTAAACGCGGTAGCGTCAAGAGCAAGAAGAAAAAAGGTTTTAAAGGCCACTAGAGGTTACTTCGGAAGAGGTAAAAACGTGTGGACTGTAGCCAAAAACAAGTACGAGAAAGGTCTTCAGTATGCATACAGAGACCGTAAAGCGAAGAAAAGAGAGTTCAGAGCTTTGTGGATTCAGCGTATCAATGCCGGAGCAAGAGCTCATGGAGTATCTTATTCTCAGTTGATGGGATTGTTGAAGAAAGCAGAAATCGAACTAAATAGAAAGGTTTTGGCTGACTTGGCAATGAATCACCCAGAAGCATTCAAAGCTGTAGTTGAAAGAGTAAGATAAGGCCGGCACTGCCTTATCTTACGGAAGCCTCCCGATTAGGGAGGCTTTTTTTTTATTTCTAAAATAATATTTTTCGTTCTGGGAAATTTAAAAGTTACGTACTGTTAATCTTCCTCTTCCAAGTAAAATACCTCTTCAACGGCTTTATTGAACACTTTACAGATTTTCAATGCCAAAACGGTTGATGGTACAAATTTTTTCAATTCTATCGCGTTTATTGTTTGCCGGGTAACAGAAACTAAGCCTGCTAATTGTTCCTGAGTGAGATTATGAATGGCTCGCTCAATTTTTATTTTATTATTCATTGGAATTCTGAGAGTTTTTGAAAATCAAAAAGTGAAACCTAAGAATATAGATAAGCATCACTGTGAATAGGTTGTAAATCATCACATGGAGAAAGGGAATGCCATGGATAAATACGCTACAGAAAAAGAGTAAGGAATAATTGATGAAAACTGAAAACTGCATGGAAACCAGTCTAATATGATTTATGAACTCATCTTCTTTTTTCTGTTTGGAAAACATGACTAATAATCCACCTATTAAAAGTGAAAGAATAATCAAATTTGGAATGAGTTCGATTTCGCCAAATCTTAAAGGAGGTTGTGATTTTGAGAGTAATTCATTACCAAATAGGCCAAACGTCCTAATTGTTGGATTAAAAGGAAGCTCAGAAGCGATCATGAAAAATAAACCCAAAATGAGTGAAGGGACGAATATCCACCATCCCAACTTTTTGTAGGAATATGGTAAAAGGAGTTGTCTTGATTTCATAGTTTTTTCGTTAAAAGTAAATAAATCAATACTAAAAGTAAAGTTTAATTTACAAAAAGGTAAAAATAATTGCAAAATTAACTTTGAATAACTGAAGAAAAACCTCATGAAGAGGATCTGGATTGGCCAGCATGTTGGATATGAATCGATTTATCCCCTTATTCTTTACCCAACCTCTTTTGAATGAATTCCCGTCCTACACCTGTCTTCAATTCTTTTTCTCTTTTCAGGGCGCTTGATTTAGTTTGGTAGCTCTCAGTATACACCAACTCCCAAGGTCTATACCGTTTGGTCCAGTCTTTGGTGCCCAACTCATTGTGTGAAAGAAGTCTGGATTCCAGATTTGAGGTGAATCCTACGTAAAACTTGTTCGCGGACCTGCTGTACAGTACATAAACAAAAAACATGTTGAAAAAATTAGTGTGAAAAAATAAGGCTCCCCAGTAGGGGAACCTTCGTAGCGAGAGGGAGATTTGAACTCCCGACCTCAGGGTTATGAATCCTGCGCTCTAACCAACTGAGCTACCTCGCCATTTATTAATCTTTTACTCTTTTGGAGTTGAACTCCCGTCCGCCGCGGCGGATATGAATCCTGCGCTCTAACCAACTGAGCTACCTCGCCAAATTTCTTTTCCGTTTTTAGGGATCTTTCGGATTATTGGTTATCTTCCAAAAGATCTTTTTTCCTTCCTCATCACCCAATCCAGAACGGAAAGTGACTCAAAGGCCCTCAAAACGGAATGCAAATATGAGGGCTTGTTGGCTGAAATGCAAATTGAGAAGGACTTTAGAAGTTAAATAGTTCGGAAATTCCCTACCAAAATATGTCTACAAACCAATTTGTTGCTGATTATCAATTAAATGCTTCTAAAAAAATTGTCTATGCCTATTTAAGTTCTGCGAGTGGATTGCAAGAATGGTTTGCCGATGTGGTTCGTATTGACGAAGACAAAAACTTCATTTTTAATTTTGACGGAGAAGATCATTTTGCGAAACAAACTACCCTGAAGGCGAACCTCCATATTCGTTGGGACTTTTTTGATCCAAAGAACCCAAGCAACGAAAAAGTATCATTTATTGAGTTCAAGTTGGATGAAGCGGAACTTACGCATTCCCTGTTTTTGAAAGTAATTGACCAATCCAACTTTTATACCTTGGATGAGCTTGATGGGATATGGGAGGGGTTAATTTCTAGATTGAAGCAGATAATTGGCGGATAATTCCCATTCCTAAGGACTGAATTCAGCGAGAAAATCCCTTACTTTGTTCGGATTTCTGCAGATGAAAAAACTAGATAAACTTATTCTAAGCTCTTTTTTAGGCCCATTTTTACTCACCTTCCTGGTGGTGGATTTTATTCTGCTCATCGTCAATATGTTAAAATACTTTGACGAGATATTCGGTAAAGGGTTGGGGTTCTGGATCTATGCTGAACTCATCGGGTACTTCGTGATCAGTATTTCTCCCATGGCTCTGCCTTTGGCGATGTTGCTCTCCAGTTTGATGGCCTTCGGGAATTTGGGGGAACATTTTGAATTGACAGCCATCAAAGGAAGTGGGATATCACTGACAAGGGCCATGCGACCCATCGGTATTTTTGCAGTAGGGTTAACGATCCTGGCCTTTTTATCCAATAATTATTTAGTTCCAAAGGTAAACCTGAAGACTTTTTCTCTGTTATACGATATCCGGATGAAGACCCCTTCCCTTGACATAAAAGAGGGTGTGTTTTACGATGGAATTCCCAGTTTTAGCATCAAGATCAACCAAAAGTTGGACGAGGTACGCCTGAAGGATATTATCATATACAACCACGCCGAAGGGCAAGGAAACCTAAACGTCACACTTGCAGATTCCGGAAGGATGGAAACCTTCAACAACGATTCGTATATGCGGTTGACCTTGTATGCAGGTGAAAGTTACAAGGAATCAAGATCTACCCGAGGCATTGCCGAGGCTCCCGTTGAATTTTCGCGAACGGCTTTTCAGGAAAATGTGATGGTCTTTGACTTGTCAGCTTTTCAATTGAATCGAACTCCTGAAAATCAATGGTCCACGAACCGTGCGATCAAAACGATTGAGGAAATCAGGTATGGTTTGGATTCGTTACACTTGATCGTGAATGATTTAAAGTACCAGAACTTTATCACAGCAGCAAGTATTTATCCTTTTTTCACTAAAAACAGAACGCTCAATCCGTCCCCAGAGATTCTCGTGGAAAAAGCTCGATTTGATACCTTGAGGCGGGATCGCATCCTTCAGGAACAAGCCTTGGCCGACAGCATGGATTCAGCGCGCCCAGAAGTTTTTTTAGATTCAAACCCTTCGCTTGCTCCGGTAGAAGCACCCTTGGAAAAGGGTGCTGTGGTCATTACTACAGTTCAACCCGAATCGGATGTTTCTTTACGAAAAAAACTCGATGCCAAGAAATTGAGTGGAACGGATTCCAGTGCTTTGGGAAATTCCCAATTGGATTCTGTAGTGCTGCCTACACCAAAGGCCTTAGTTAATCGAGAGGAACTGCTTACTAAAAAGGAGAAAGCTTTACTCGATTCCATGTTTTACGAAAAAGGGTACATCAGCAATGCCTATACGCTCGCGTTGAACAATGCCCGAAACCTTAAAAATTCGTTTAATGTAAAAATGAGCCAGGTAGATGGGCAGGTACGTGAGTTTCGCCGTTATGAAATTGCCTGGTACCAAAAGTATAGCCAGGCCATTGCTTGTTTTGTGATGTTCCTGATTGGAGCTCCCTTGGGTGCCATTATCAAAAAAGGAGGGCTCGGAATGCCGGTACTTATTTCTATCCTCTTCTTTATCCTGTTTTACATGTTGACCATCACAGGGGAGAAGTGGGCGAAGGAGGGGGTGACAGATTCCTTGTTTGGAACTATCTTTTCGAACCTCTGTTTATTGCCTTTCGGTTTGTTTTTCTTGAGACAGGCCAGAAAAGATGCACGCTTGTTTGAATCTGACTTTTATGTAGGCATCCAAAAGAAGTTGATGAATTTTCTTCCAAGAAAGCGGTCCATTTGACTTAATTCTTTTAAAATTGAATTTAAACCCTTACCTTTGTCCTTATTTTACAAAATTTAGCTAAACATGTATTTAACACCAGAGAAAAAACAAGAGTTGTTTAAAAATCATGGACGGTTAAAATCTGCTACAGATACAGGATCTCCTGAATCACAGATTGCCCTCTTTTCACACCGCATCCAGCATTTGACTCAGCATTTGAAGTCAAACAAAAAGGATCACTCCTCCAGATTAGGTTTGATGAAATTGGTTGGAAAGAGAAGAAGTCTTCTAGACTACCTCCATAAAAGAGAAATCGAGCGTTACAGAGCAATTATTGCTAAGCGCGGAATCAGAAAATAATTCGAGAGTAAGGTTCTCTTTGCTGAGAACCTTACTTTTTTCTTTTTTAGCTGTTGACCCCCAATTTTTTATTAAGAAGTTTAATTCTACACGTTTATATGTTACCAAACTTGATCACCAAGACCATCACCTTACAGGATGGTAGAGAAATTAGTATAGAAACCGGAGCTTTAGCCAAGCAAGCAGACGGTTCAGTAGTTGTGCGGATGGGTAAAGCGATGCTGTTGGCTACAGTAGTTGCTAAGAAAGATGCTTTAGAAGGAGTAGACTTTTTGCCTTTGTCTGTGGATTACCAAGAGAAATTTGCTTCCTCAGGAAAAATCCCAGGTGGATTTTTGAAAAGAGAAGGTAAACTTTCTGATTATGAGGTACTCATCAGTAGAATCGTAGACCGTGCGATTCGTCCTATTTTCCCAGACGATTACCATGCGGACACCCAAGTCATGATTACCTTGATGTCTCATGACGAAGAGGTACTTCCTGACGCACTTGCCGGTTTAGCAGCATCCGCGGCCTTGTCGGTATCCGATATCCCATTCAATGGACCTATTTCAGAAGTACGCGTTGCGAAAATTGACGGCACTTATGTCATCAACCCAAAGCCTGCAGATTTGGCAAAAGCTACCTTGGAGTTTATTGTAGCGGGTTCTTTGGATTTCATCTTGATGGTAGAAGGCGAAGCCTCTGAAATTCAGGAGGATGAGATGGTAGAAGCGATTCAATTTGCACACGAGGAAATTAAAAGACATTGCCAAGCTCAGGTGGAATTGACCAAAATGGTTGGTAAGGAACAAAAGAGAGCCTACAGCCACGAGAAGAGTGATGTAGCGCTTTACGATCACATGAGAGCTGCGACCTACGGGAAGCTTTTCGAAGCAGTAAATCGTCAAATTGCAAACAAATCTGAGCGCGCTGCTTTGGTGAAGGAGATCAAGGAAGAATATGTAAGTAGCCTAGGAGAGGATCATGGTTTTGAAACTAGCCTAATTGGACACTATTTCCATAAAATCCACAAGGAAGCGGCACGTAACCTGACCTTAGAAACCAAAAAACGTTTGGATGGACGAAATCTAGACGAAATCAGACCGATTTGGTCTGTAGTGGATTACCTACCTTCTGCGCATGGATCTGCGGTGTTTACACGTGGAGAAACACAATCTGTCACTACCTGTACCTTGGGTACCAAGATGGATGAGCAGCTCATCGATGGTGCGGTTATTTCCGGATACAATAAATTTTACTTGCACTACAACTTCCCAGGATTTTCTACCGGTGAAGTAAAGCCAAATAGAGGTGTAGGAAGAAGAGAAGTAGGGCATGGTAACTTAGCCATGCGTGCGTTAAAGAAAGTGCTTCCTCCTGACACTGAAAATCCATACACCATTCGTATCGTTTCTGATATTTTGGAATCCAATGGATCTTCTTCTATGGCCACCGTATGTGCGGGTTCTTTGGCATTGATGGATGCTGGTGTTCAAATTAAGGCTCCAGTGACCGGTATTGCCATGGGCATGATTTCTGATTCTAAAACAGGAAAGTACGCCATCCTTTCGGATATCCTTGGAGATGAAGATCATTTGGGAGATATGGATTTCAAGGTTACAGGAACTGCGAAAGGCATCACTGCCTGCCAGATGGACTTGAAAGTGGAAGGTTTGGATTATTCTGTATTAAAAGAGGCGCTTTACCAGGCGAAGGACGGTAGACTTCATATTTTGAAGGAGATCTCCAAAACTTTGGCAGCTTCTAAGACTGACCTCAAGCCACATACCCCACGTTCCTTCATGATGTGGATTCCAAAAGAATTGATCGGAGCAGTGATTGGTCCAGGTGGAAAGGTAATCCAAGAGATTCAGAAAGATACTTCTACTACTGTGGTAATCGAGGAAATCGATAATCAAGGAAAGATTAACATCTATTCTTCGAATCAAGATAACATGGATGCTGCGATTCGCCGTGTGAAAGCCATCGTTGCACAACCTGAAATCGGAGAGGTGTATACCGGTAAAGTAAAAAATATTCAAGCTTTCGGAGCCTTTGTGGAATTTATGCCAGGAAAAGATGGTTTACTCCATATATCAGAGATCAAGTGGGATCGTTTGGAAAGCATGGATGGTGTTTTGGAACCAGGAGAAGAAATTACGGTCAAGTTAATTGACGTAGATAAGAAAACTGGTAAATTCAAATTGTCCAGAAAAGTGTTGCTTCCAAGACCGGAAAAGCCAGCGACAAACGCCTAATTGTAGGTCTTTGACTAGTTAAACGAATTATCACCCCTTTTCAATTAATTCACTCGGAATGAGGCAGCTAAAAATTAGCAAGCAGATTACAAACAGAGAATCACAGTCTCTTGATAAATACCTTCAGGAGATCGGAAAAGTAGATCTGTTGACAGCCGATGAGGAGGTTGTTTTGGCAAAAAGAATCCGAGAAGGCGATCAGCTTGCTTTGGAGAAATTGACAAAAGCCAACCTTCGTTTTGTGGTTTCTGTAGCCAAGCAATACCAAAATCAAGGCCTATCCTTAGGCGATTTGATCAACGAAGGAAATTTGGGATTGATTAAAGCTGCACAGCGATTCGATGAAACCCGCGGTTTTAAATTCATTTCTTATGCCGTATGGTGGATTCGTCAATCTATTCTTCAAGCACTTGCAGAGCAGTCACGAATTGTTCGTCTTCCGTTGAATAGAGTAGGTTCTTTGAACAAAATTTCAAAGACTTTCAGTGAATTGGAGCAGAAATTTGAGCGTGAGCCTTCTCCAGAGGAGTTGGCAGAAGTTTTGGAAGTATCTGCATCAGAAGTAGTGGACACCATGAAGATTTCTGGTAGACATGTTTCCATGGATGCTCCTTTCGTTCAAGGTGAAGAGAATAGCCTTCTCGATGTCTTGGAAAATGATGGAGACGAGAAACCAGACGATGGATTGATGAACGACTCCTTGCGTAAGGAGGTTCAACGCGCCTTATCTACACTTACTTCTCGTGAAGCAGATGTAATCACGCTCTATTTTGGATTGAATGGTGAGCATGCCATGACCTTGGAGGAAATTGGAGAGAAGTTCAATTTAACTCGAGAGCGCGTAAGGCAGATTAAAGAAAAAGCCATTCGAAGATTGAGGCATACCTCCCGTAGCAAAACCCTCAAACCTTATTTGGGATAAAAAATGAAAAGGGGGCTTTGGCCCCCTTTTTGATTTTTTAACTTTGAGTTCAACCTCTTGTTCCTTGGAATTAAGGGCAAGGTGTTAGGAAAAAATAAAGTATTAAAAAAGAGCAACTACACACGGCATGAGTCAAGTTAACGAACACGTAAAAGTATTAATCATAGGATCTGGACCCGCAGGGTATACTGCTGCGATTTATGCAGCAAGAGCAGGTATGTCTCCTGTATTGTATACAGGAGGACAGCCAGGAGGACAATTGACCATCACTACAGATGTGGAAAATTATCCCGGTTATCCTGAAGGAATCATGGGGCCAGAGATGATGGAAGACTTTAGAAAGCAAGCAGAGCGATTTGGTACTCAAGTTCGTTACGGTTTGGTTACACAAGTTGACTTTAGCGCTCGACCCCATCGTGTCGTCGTAGATGAGCAAAAAACGATTCTAGCCGAAACCGTGATTATCAGTACAGGCGCTTCAGCGAAATGGCTGGGATTGGAAAGTGAAACTCGCCTGAATGGGAGAGGGGTTTCAGCATGCGCCGTTTGTGATGGATTTTTCTTTAGAGGACAAGAAGTAGCAATTGTAGGAGCGGGCGATACGGCATGTGAGGAAGCTTCCTATTTGGCCAACATTTGTTCGAAAGTTTACATGATTGTGAGACGCGATGAGATGAGAGCTTCTCAAATCATGCAAAATCGTGTAAAAAATAATCCAAAGATTGAAATTCTATGGAACACTGAAACTCAGGAGATTTTAGGTGCGGAGGAAGTAACGGGGATGCGAGTTTTGAATACAAAAACTGAAAAAATTTCTGAGATTTCAATTTCTGGCTTCTTTGTTGCTATAGGTCACCAACCGAATACAGGAATTTTCAAAGATTTCATTACCATGGATGAGGCTGGATACATTCAAACGATTCCAGGATCTACGAAAACAAATGTTGAAGGTGTTTTTGCCTGTGGCGATGCCCAGGATCATGTTTACCGACAAGCTGTAACTGCTGCAGGAACAGGTTGTATGGCGGCATTGGATGCAGAACGCTTCCTTGCTGCTCTAGAAAACTAGGATAACACTACATGAGAAGTTTACTTCTTCTTGGAATTTTAAGTATTTATTTATTTGTAGGCTTAACTGAGGCCCAGGGTCAAGTATTGCCCAAAGTTTTTAATAAGAATCAACCTCCGGCAACTAATCCATCAGATAAAAAGAATTTTGATTTAAAGGAATTTACCCAAGGGTTCCCCAAGATTATCAAGAAAAACCCAACCGGAACAAGTTCTTCCCAAGAGCGAAGAAATATCGAATTACGTCAGTTTGATGAAGTGCGCTATTTGCAAACGCTTTCTACCCAAACAGACTCCCTGTTGTTTCAAAACACAGTGGATTTGGCGCGAATAAAATCCATCATCAGTGAAGATCCATTTACGATCGACTGGGCTCCAAGCAATGAGGTCGTTGAAGTGGCAGATCAAGTGCTAATTGACAGTATCTGGATCACAGCCTTTGAATACTTTTCCACTTGGGATACCAAAAAAGTGAATATCTACAACTTTGACATCAAAGAGTTTAAGGATAGTCTTGTAGTCCAGCTTTACGATGAGCAATTGGGTCAATATTGGAAATTACCTTTAACCGACGTACTTGTCAATTCGCGATTTGGTCCACGATGGGGTAGAATGCATGGGGGAGTGGATTTGGATCTAAATACGGGTGATGCAGTTTATACTGCCTTCGATGGAATCATTCGCGTAAAAGGCTACGATCGCTATGGCTACGGCTATTATTACGTCGTACGCCATAAGAATGGACTTGAAACCCTGTATGGACACTTGTCTAAGCATATCATGGAGGTAGGAGACGAGGTTCTCGCTGGGGATTTGCTTGGAAAAGGCGGCTCCACCGGTAGAAGTACGGGGCCACACCTGCATTACGAATTACGTTACAAGGGAATGGTTTTTGATCCTGAAATCGTCTATGACTTTGAGAAAAGTCTGTTGACCAAGAAGGAGTTGTTGATCAATAAAGCTTTGTTTGGTCACATTGCCAAAGCAAGTGCGGCAGCCTACCACCGTGTAAAAAGAGGCGAAAATTTAGGTTCTATCGCGCGAAGGTATGGAGTTTCAGTTTCTACCATCACGAAGTTAAATGGGATCTCTAGTCGCTCCATTTTGAGAATTGGTCAGAGTCTTCGAGTAAAATAAATTTCGAATGATGCTTAAATTAGATATCCTTGTCCTAGCTGCACATCCAGACGATGCAGAATTGGGTTGCTCTGGTACCATTGCTGCGCAAGTAGCAAAAGGAAATAAGGTTGGCATTGTAGATTTGACCCATGGTGAACTGGGTACGCGTGGTACCCCTGAACTTCGCTTGCAAGAAGCAATGCATGCAGCAGAGATCCTGGGGCTAGCGGCTCGAGAAAATATGGGCTTTAAAGACGTGTTTTTTAAAGACGATGCAGAACACCAATTGCGTTTGGTTCAAGTAATTCGAAAATATCAACCTGAAATTGTATTGGCCAATGCGATCAGTGATCGACATCCAGATCATGGAAAAGGCGCTTCGCTAGCCACCAATGCTTGCTTTATGAGTGGTTTGACTAAAATCGAGACCTGGCAAGATGGAGTCAAACAAAGTCCCTGGAGACCCAAATTTGTCTACCATTACATCCAGAACAATTACATACAACCCGATTTTATTGTAGATATTTCTGAACACTGGGAAACGAAAGTGAAAAGCATTGCGGCTTTTGGATCTCAATTTTTTGATCCAAAAAGTAAGGAACCTGCAAGCTTTATTTCTTCTCCTGAATTTTTACCCTTTATTGAATCCAGAGCACGTGAATTTGGCCACCGGATTCAAACCAAATATGGGGAAGGGTTTACTGTAGAACGATTTATAGGAGTTTCAGACCTTTTTGACTTGAAATAATCAAGGAGCGAGACGAGTTAGTTTCCAAGTGCTCATCCCTTCACCCTTTTCATAGCAAATCCGATCGTGTAATCGACTTGGTCTTCCTTGCCAAAACTCAATCCGGTGAGCACCAAGACGAAAACCTCCCCAATGCATCGGTCTAACCATGGAAGATTCGGCAAATCTTTTCTCCAAAGACTTTTGGTTATTTTCGATCACCGCTCTACTGGCAATCTCTTGACTTTGCGGAGAAGCCCAAGCTCCCAATTGAGATCCATAGGGCCTAGATAAAAAATAGGCATCAGATTCTTCTGCACTGATTTTATGCACTGTTCCAATTACCCGAACTTGCCTTTCAATTTCAGGCCAAAAAAAGGTTAACGAGGCTTTGGGATTGGCTTCTAATTCTTTGCCTTTTGAACTCTCGTAGTTGGTAAAGAAAACAAATCCTTCATCTAACTCTTTTAATAAGACAATCCGGGAATTCGGAAATCCATCCTTTCCTAGGGTAGCAAGGCACATGGCATTCACTTCCAAAACTTCAGCTTGCACAGCGTCTTTTAGCCAATGGCTAAATTGAACGAAAGGATCAACACTGACTTGATCCAATTCAAGAGATTGTAGACTGTATTCCTTTCTAATTTCTGCCAGTTTCATTTGTTGAAGGTTTACACCGAGATTTTAAGAAACTTTTCTTGGGATGTTGATTTCAAAAATTAAATTTAAGTAAACTTAAATGACTTTACTCCATGGATCCGCATCTATTCCCGAAGGTTCAGGCTGGGAGGCTTTTACTTTCGGCACCTTTTTTAAATGATGAGAATTTTGTGAGATCGGTAATTCTGCTTTGTGAACATGAAGATCAGGGTAGTTTTGGTTTTGTAATCAACAAGCCTTCCATCCTGCATTTAGGAGATTTAGTAAGTGAGTTAAACTTTCTAGAAAGTGAAATATTCGTAGGAGGTCCTGTGGAACAAAATACGCTCCATTTCATTTATTTCGGTTCCCAAGTAATTCCTGATAGCAAATCATTGGGTGAAGGAATTTGGTGGGGAGGGGACTTTTCCACCTTAGTTCAACACTTAAAATTAGGGATACTGGAAGTCAATCAAGTGCGGTTTTTCTTGGGCTACAGTGGATGGGATCAAGGTCAACTACAAGATGAACTGAAAGAAAAGACTTGGGTAGTTTATTCAGGAGCAACCACTTCAACTGTTTTTGAGAGTTCTTCGGATCAAGTTTGGAGACAACTTATGAAAGGGATGGGGGGAGAGTTTGAAATTCAAGCAAATTATCCCATCGACCCACGATTAAATTAGTCAAAATGCCTACCTTTGAATCAATTGCATAAGTTTAGTATCGTTTTTTATGACTAAGAAAAGTAAAGAGCTGTCCGAAGAGGACAAGGTAACCACGGTTCCTAAAAAGGGAACTAAGGGTAAAAAAGTTGCTGCAGAAACCCTTCCAGTTTCAGACGAAGAGTCTGTCCCTGCACCTGTTCAAGAAAAGCCCAAAAAGGCTAAAGCAAAGGCAGTGGCACCTACTGAAGTAGAGCCTATCCAAGAAGAAATCAGCCCGATTTTAGAGGTGTCTTCACTTGAGGTAGAGGAGCAGGTAGTGGAAGAAGAAGAGCAAGTAGCGGTTGATTTATCTGGCTTAACTAAAGCACAACTTTTTGACTTGTTTAAAGAAAAGATAGCGCATGGGATCTCTTTAAAATTGGACAAGGCAGTTCATGAGATCAAAACAGCCTATGACGATTTGACGCATAAAGATCGTGAGGAAGCCCTGCAGCAGTATTTGGCTGAAGGTGGAGTTGCTGATGATTTTGCATACAGAGGGGTTGAATTGGACCGTGAATTCAATTCACTTTTTTCAAATTTCAGAAATCAGGTAAATTCTTTACGGAAAGAAGCAGAGCGCCAAAAGGAGAAAAATTTACTCGCCAAAACAGAGTTGCTCAACAAGCTTCGTGAGCTGGTAGATGGAGAGGAGACTACCTTGAGTATGGCTGCGGTCAAGTCGATTCAAGAAGTTTGGAAGACCATAGGGCCTGTGCCACTAGCACAAAGCAAAAATTTATGGGCAAGTTTTAATGCCTTAATGGATCGTTTTTATGACAATAGAAGCATCTATTTTGAGTTAAAGGAACTTGATCGGAAGAAAAATTTAGAAGGTAAACTCGAGCTTTGTGAAAAAGCAGAGGCATTGAAAGCGGTTGCTGATTTGAAAGAGGCTATTCGTCAGCTGAATGAACTTCACGAAGAATTTAAGCATTTAGGTCCTGTACCTCGAGAGGAGCAGGAACAAATTTGGCAGCGATTCAAGGCCGCATCAGACGTCATTTACGATCGAAGAAAAGAGTTTTTTGATGGACAAAAAGAGGTAGTCAAAAAGAATCTTACTGAGAAAGAGGCTTTGATTGTCGTTTTGACTCCTTTTGGAGAATACAAAGCAGATCGAATCAAGGATTGGAATTCCAAGACAAAAGAAATATTGGAGATTCAAAAGTCTTGGGAAAAGATTGGAGCAATTCCTAAAGAAGCGGGAAAAGACATCAATAAGGCATTTTGGTCCTTGTTTAAGCAGTTTTTCCACAATAAGAATTTGTTCTTCAAGGAGTTGGATGAAGTGCGAGCTTCCAACCAGAAAAAAGCAGAAGAATTGATTGCTCAGGCTCAGGAGTTGCAGGCCAACACCAATTGGCAAGCCACTGCTAACCAGTTGGTTAAATTGCAGCAGGAGTGGAAAAAATTAGGGCCTACACCTGAAAAAAATAGGGATGCCTTGTACAAAAAGTTTAAAGAGGCTTGTGATGCCTTTTTTGAAAGCAGAAGAAATTCTTCGAAGGAATCTTCCTCTGAATTTGACGCAAACTTGGCTAAAAAACAAGGGATTATTAGCCAGCTCTTAGAATTGGCAAAGAAAGGGGAAGGCTTGGAGGAAACCCAATTGAGAGGCTTGGTTTCGGACTTTAATGCCATTGGATTTGTACCGCGAAAAAATATCAAGGAAATCCAAGCAAAATTCAAAGAGGCAGTAGATGCATACTTGGAAAAGTTGGGTGCTAAAGGCGGCGATAAGGATGATTTCTTGTTTAGACTCAACTTAAATCGTATCCAAGGAGATCCTAATTCAGTAAAAACACTGAATAAGAAAGAGCATGGTATCCGAAAGCAAATCACAGATTTGGAGAATAGCATCACGCTTTGGAGAAATAACTTGGAGTTTTTTGCTGCTTCCAAAACAGCGGATAAGTTAAAGGATCAATTCGATATTAAGATTCAGAAAGCAGAGGAGGAGATTGATAAATTAAAGAAAAAGCTCTCTATTTTAAAGGAGTTCTAATTTTTAGGCCCTCACTATCTGTAAGATAGCGTGAACCTTAAAAAATAGTTGACCTGATTTTGGACGTAAGGGCCTTTCCTTCTATATTTGCAGCACCATAAAGGTAGGCCTCTTTAGCTCAGCTGGTAGAGCAACTGACTTGTAATCAGTAGGTCGCTGGTTCGATCCCGGCAAGGGGCTCAAAAAGAATAAAGGAGTTACAGAAATGTAGCTCCTTTTTTTATGCCTAAACCAGAAGTATTTGCGGATGAAGTCCCTGCCTTAGGTGGACCGGTAGGATTGTGATTTTGGGCTAATCAGTAGGCTACCGACCTAGGTAGACCTAACCCGCAGAATTGCGGGAGGACTCACAAAATAAAAAGGCGTTACCGAAATGTACCTCCTTTTTCTAGTTAAAGCCTTAGTTATTGGCTGTAGTGATTAGAGTCCTTGACTACAACAGGAAAGCATCACTTCTGAAGGAAGTTTAAGAAATTTAATTAACTATTCAGATAGCCAAGCGCTCGCGGGTTAGTTATCTTTTTAGGATTAAAAATTTTAGAAAAAGTTGAATGATAAAATCCTTAATTATTATACTTTTTTTAAAAATTAATATAATTTATCGTGCTGAATTTTAATTAATTGAAGATAAATATATTCTGTATCTTTAAAAAATCTAGTAAATAGTAAGACCCTTGAATCGATTAGGTAACTCAAAATGCAATTGGATACAGGTAGGGATAGCCCTATTCAGTTGTATATTTTTGCTGGGTTCCTTTTCTAGTAATTCTTTTGCACAAGAATCAACAAATGCTGCGGGAGGAGATATTTTAGGTTCGGGTGGATCTGTCGCTTACAGTATTGGGCAGGTTGTATATACGACTCATAGTGAAGCCACAGGCATTAAAGCCCAAGGAGTACAGCATCGGCATGAGTTAACTAAAGTGTTTCGAGCCATGGAAATAGGCTTGATTCAAACCCCTTGGTCCAAAATGCCCAGTTTGCCTACTACGATTAATATTCAAACCACGGAAGGACAATATGTACGCGTAGGGGTTAATTGGAATCTGGCTACGCTGAATGTATTTAAGCGGGGCATTTATACAATTCGTGGAAGTCTAATCCTCCCTTCCTTTATTGCCAATCCATCCAAAGTAGAATCCGAGATTCGCGTTCAAGTGCTGCCTAAGGATCCTCCAAAAGACTTGACTTTGAGCAATTCTACATTTACTGGAAGTGCTGACAATTTCTTTATCTCTGTGGGAACATTCCTAGTCAATGACCCAACAGACAACCTACACGAAATCCGTTTGTATGGAAAAGGATATGACAATGGCTTATTTGAAATTAAGGGCAATTTCTTGTTCTGGAGCAGTTTGGATCCTGCCCCTGGGCGAACGACTTTTTCTATTGTAGTTCAAGTCACCGATCGGGATGGCAACACCCTAGAGAAGTTTTTTGAAATCAATAGAATTCGTCCATCCCTCCGTGAATTGGTCGTTCCCAATACATTTACACCGAATGGGGATGGGTCCAATGACACTTGGGGAGTACCCGCACTTCGATTCTTTGAAGAGGTACGCATTCAAATTTACGATCGAGGTGGCTTGCTTGTATTTGCTACTGAGAATCCTGATATACGATGGGATGGAAAATTGAAAGGAAGGGACCTTCCCATAGGTACCTATTACTGGGTGATTTCAGTAAATGAGACGGGTGAGAGTCGTAGAGGGATGTTGAATTTATTGAGGAAGTAAAAAATAGAATCAAGATACAAGAGCCAAGACAGCAGGCTTTTTGAATAAAAAACTTTAAGAAAAATGAAAAAAGTACTTCTGGTTTTTATTGGTTTTTTGCTTGCGGCAAGTGCCTGGGCCCAAGTCCCGCAAAAAATGAGTTACCAAGCCATTATCCGTAATGCCAGTAACATTGTCGTAGCCTCAAGTACAGTGGGTATAAAAATTTCTGTAGTGAAGGGTTCACCAAATGGAACTGCCGTGTACGTGGAACGGCATTCCAAGACGACCAATGCCAATGGACTTGTCAGTTTAGAGATTGGAGGAGGGGCAATTTTAACAGGTAGTTTTTCAGCAATTGATTGGGGAAATGGTCCCTATTTTATCAAAACAGAAACAGATCCCTTAGGGGGCACAAATTACAGCATTGAGGGAACCACCGAGTTATTGAGTGTTCCTTATGCACTTTTTGCCGGCACTAGCAGCAATTCTTCTGCAGTTGGCCCTGCAGGACCTGCCGGTGCCACAGGACCACAAGGACCCCAAGGACCAATAGGTTTGACTGGTCCGCAAGGGCCTCAAGGCCCTATTGGCCCTACAGGGTTGACAGGCTTGACAGGTGCTGCAGGCGCAATAGGACCTGCAGGTCCCCAAGGTCCTATTGGATTGACGGGACCACAAGGTATTCAAGGTTCCGTAGGTGCTGCAGGGTTAACTGGACCCCAAGGACCAATAGGTTTGACCGGTGCCGCTGGTCCGCAAGGGCCAATTGGACTTACTGGAACCACAGGACCTATTGGTCCTTCAGGGGCCATGGGAATCCAAGGTCCTAGTGGTCCGGCTGGTCCGATCGGGCCAAGTGGTGCACAAGGGCTAACTGGACCAGCAGGTCCACAAGGACCCCAAGGAGCGCAAGGTGTTCCTGGACCCATTGGTCCTGCCGGACTTACCTGGAAAGGCCAGTGGACAGCCACGGGCACCTATGCCAAAGATGATGTAGTAGGTTACAATGGGGCTTCTTGGTTTTGCATTGCCGCTGTCAGTAATTCCAATGCGACTCCGGATACCAATTCGACCAATTGGGCTTTATTGGCCTCACAAGGAGCACCTGGTCCTCAAGGCCCTATTGGATTGATTGGTCCAGCGGGAGCTATTGGTCCACAGGGTCCTGCCGGTCCTACTGGCGCAATAGGAGCTATTGGTCCCCAAGGACCTGCCGGTAATAATGGGGCTACAGGCGCAACGGGGCCTCAAGGACCTATAGGCTTAACCGGTCCAGAAGGACCTCAGGGCCCTGCCGGAAGTACTGGAGCCACAGGTGCACCAGGTCCTACGGGCCCTCAAGGCCCTGCTGGAAATACTGGAGCCACAGGAGCTCAAGGCCCCATTGGTTTGACTGGACCCGGAGGACCTCCAGGCCCTGCTGGAAATGATGGGGCACCTGGTCCCCAAGGACTCATTGGATTGACTGGCCCTGCGGGTGCTGATGGAGTTGCAGGATTGAATGGAAAGTCTGTTTTAAACGGTACAACTAACCCCACAAACCAAGGGGTGGATGGGGATTTTTACATCAATACGAGTTCCAACACCTTGTTTGGACCGAAGTCTGGAGGGGCCTGGCCATCTGGAGTATCCTTAGTTGGCCCCCAAGGTGCTACAGGTGCTCAAGGCCAAACAGGAGCTACAGGTCCTCAAGGTCCTATGGGAGCCACTGGACCTCAAGGTCCTACAGGAGCTACTGGAGCCACGGGAGCTCAGGGGCAAACAGGACTGCTAACTCCTGGAGCAGCAGCAGGAAATACTCCCTATTGGAATGGGAGCAGCTGGGTAACTAACAGTAGTAATCTCTTTAATAATGGAGGAAATGTGGGGATTGGTACAGCAACACCTTCTGAAAAATTGGAGGTAAGCGGAAACCTCATCACATCGGGTACCATTCGCAGTGGAACAATTACTTATCCCAACACCTCAGGAACCAACGGACAATTCTTAACCACAAATGGCTCAGGTACTGCAAGTTGGGCCACAGTTCCAAGCGGTGGTATCAGTTCAGTAGGAACTATTGCAGGTTCATCGACCGCTAATGGTGCTAGTGTCACTTCAGGTGTGTTGAATTTGGCACCAGCAGATGGTAGTAATGCTGGGGTTGTAACTACAGGAACGCAGACCTTGGCTGGAAATAAAACCTTTTCCAATAATGTGGTAGTTTCTGGCACCCTCACCGCTGGAGCAGTTACCTATCCCGGCACCCATGGAACTAATGGGCAAGTCCTTACTACCTCTGGTACAGGAACCCTTACCTGGTCTACTTCCAGCTCCGCAATAGTTCGAGAAGTGGCCAATGAATTTACGGCTACTGTAGGTCAAACCTCATTTACCTTGACGCAAACACCCTCTGTCAATTCCAGGGTAAAAATGTACATCAATGGGATTCGCATTAGCAATACAGCCTATAGCATTTCAGGAACCACGGTAACCTACGTACCATCCAATAATGGAAACAATGCACTTAGTTCAGGAGACCGAATTCAATTTGATTATTATTACTAAGAAATAGACTTGTTTTAACTAAATCAGGAGGAAAGCGTTACACTCTTTGACTCTGATTAGCGGTTTCCCGATTGCTGCAGGTTGACTTCTAACTTTAATTTTCATTTAAAAAAACATGTTAAATACTCCCTTGACGCTTCCTTGTGGCGCCATCCTAAAAAATAGAATTGGCAAGTCTGCCATGAGTGAAAATATGGGGTCTCGCGGCTATACCTCCAATGAGAAGTTTAATCGATTGTATTCCCGCTGGGCAGAAGGAGGAATAGGACTCTTGATCACGGGAAACGTGATGGTGGATCGATTTGCCTTGGGCGAGGCGCACAATGTGGTCATTGAGCAGGGTATTCAAGATTCAAATCTTCCCCTTTGGGCAGCAGCAGGTAAAAAGAATGGAACGCATATTTGGGTACAATTGAATCATCCTGGGAAACAATCCCCTAAGTTTCTAAGTAAAGAACCCGTTGCACCCTCTGCAATACCCCTAAAAAAGCCATTGGATCGCTTATTTAATACTCCTCGAGCACTTTCGGAGGAGGAGATTCTTGACCTGATCGCACGCTTTGCCTATGCTGCAAAAGTCTGCAAGGAAAGTGGCTTTACGGGAGTACAAATCCATGGTGCGCATGGGTATTTGGTCAGCCAATTTTTGTCTCCTACTCACAACCAACGAACTGATCAATGGGGAGGTAACTTGGAAAATCGCATGCGCTTTGTGAAAGAAGTGTATTTGGCGATTCGACAGGCTGTGGGAAATGAATTTCCCGTAGGGATCAAATTAAACTCTGCTGACTTCCAAAAAGGAGGATTTACCCAAGAGGATTCCATGGAAGTGGTCAAGCACTTGAGTGAGCTGGGCATGGATTTGATTGAAATCTCAGGTGGAACCTACGAAGCGCCAGCCATGATGGGTGCTGCGCAAAAAGAGTCTACCAAAATGAGAGAGGCCTATTTTTTAACCTATTGTGAAGAAGTTCGAAAGCGGGTAAGCTGTCCACTGATGCTTACCGGTGGTTTTCGCTCAGCGGAGGGCATGAATGCTGCCTTGAATTCCGGTGCATGTGACGTCATCGGAGTCGCGCGTTCACTTGCCATTCAACCGGATTTCCCAAATCAACTCCTTTCCGGTGTTCCGGTGACAAGCCAGGTGAAACCACTGACTACAGGTTGGAAATTTTTGGACAAGACCTTCCCCTTGGAAATCATCTGGTACACCGATCAGCTTCATCTAATGGGAGAGGGTAAGGAACCTAATTTGAACAAATCTGCCTTGAGTTCTGTGTTGAGTATGGTTTACAAACTCGGAAAAAATAGCCTGAAAAAAGTAAGGTAATTGACGCTTCCTACCTGCCTAGGAGCATAGTTCGTGTGATCTGCTGGTTGTTATTTTGCAAGCGTGCATAATAAATCCCAGGTGCATAGCCCTCATTTTCAAAGGTGATCTTGTGATTACCAGGGGTCACTTCCTTGTCCAGCAGTGTTTTAATTAGCTTGCCTTCTGTTGAAAAAACCTGTATCAATACATACCCACCTTCAGTTTGGTACGAAAGGGTAGTGGATTGCTGGAATGGATTGGGATAGTTGGTCAAGGCAAGCGTGGTTTCCCTAGCTGGGAAAATATCAGGATTGCTTGACATGCAAGGTGCTGAACTTTTAATTACTTGAAGGTTTTGAAAATTTTTCAACATCACGTTCTCCAAAGTGAGATCTGGAACACAAAACCACTGCTTGAGTATAGATGCATAAACTGACCTAAAGTCAAACTGCATGGGCACATTGGCCGAGGCGGAAGTAATCAATGGAATTTCAGGGCTATTTCCTAAAACATCAGATTTTGCATAATGGCCAAAAACGAACAAGGGTGCGGCAGCTCCGTGATCTGTACCGCCACTACTATTGGACTTTATTCTTCGTCCAAATTCTGAGAAAGTCATCCCAATGACACGCTTCTGTGAATTAAGGAAGTTAAGGTCATCCATGAACGCTTTGATACCTTCTGACACCCGCTGTAAAAGCCTCGCATGCGCTCCTGTATCGGTTGCATTGGCTATCACCTGCTGTGCATGGGTATCGAAGCCGCCCAAGCTGACCATGTAAATCCGTGTTTTAAGCCCGCCTGCAATGAGTCGTGCAACAATTTTCAGTTGGTCTGCTAGGGAATTACCAGTTGGATAACCAGAAAACTGTTTGGTGACTTTAGCAGCGGCATTTTTGATTGCAGCACCGTATTGTGTGGTCTGCTGAGCTACTTGCCTGATGTAGGTGAGCTCTTTTCCTCCTCTGGTATTTGGCGATGCTCCTTGAATCCCATTGATCAGGTTATAGAAATTGACGGGATCTGAAATGGCCATTCCCATATTGACCGAGGGTCCTTGCATGGCAGGGGAGACGAAGGAACCAATTTGAATTGCCAAGGGATCAGGCATCACTGCATTGGGATAACCGGTAGGAAATCCATCGTATTCTTCCCCCAAATAGCGCCCTGCCCAGCCAGAGTTGACGTACTTGTCGGAATCTGAGGCACTCATCCAAATATCTGTGGCTCGAAAGTGTGAAAAATTGGGTTGAGGATAACCTACAGACTGAATGATTTGTAATTTTTCCTCGTTGAAAAGGGTTTGGAGACCAGTCATGGAAGGGTGAAGTCCCGTAAAGCTTGTCCCATTGAGTTTGAGCAGCTTATTTTTAGGCAGGATGATGTTTGACCGTGCATTGGCCAAATTGTCGTATTGATCAAAAGGAATCACGGTATTTAAGCCATCGTTGCCTCCATTGAGCTGGATGATTACCAATACATGGTCCGTTTCGGTAGGAGCTTGAGTGAGTGCCGATACCAAGGGAGATTCTGCAAAAGCCTTGAAAGTCAATCCATTGATTAGTGCAGGAAACACAATTCCAGCTGGTCCAATTGTTTGTAAAAAATCCCTTCTTTTCATGATAGCTGGTATTCAGGGAGGTTCATTAGGTAGCTAAACATCGAGTTTAATCGACTTAAAACCATATTTCGGGCCACAACATTGGTTGGATTGGCTTTGTAACTTGTCCATGCATCGGTCCAATAGGAATCAGTGGATTGACCTGACAATAAAATGCTCCTTAGAAATTGAATCACTTCTGCCGTCAAGCCAATGGCACATAGATGCGCCACGGTATCCCTAATCAAAAGGTTTGGATTTCCAGGATTGGAGAGTGCATTCACGTAGGTGAGCACATCGATGAAGATTTTTTTACCATTTCGGGTATATCCTGAAGTAAGCAGGATGTTCATGAATTGGTTTCTTCGGGGAAGCGTATCTGAATTGATCCACAACTCATGAAACTGGGGCGCCTGGTAATACGCAGGCCAGCCTGCCACACTGGGAGGGTCAGCCAAATTTTGCTGCATATTGGATGCCTGTGTCCGAATGTAGTCGAACATGAGGTATTGATTTGCGAAGTCAGTGGAATCAGGGAATTGCATTTTAAATTCTTTGCACAAGCCTACGCAAAAATCCAAAGGGCTTTTGATCATTCCAGCTACATTCACAGGATCATAAAAATGCGTACTACTAAATAGCAGTTCAAGAACAGGTTTTACTTCATAATTTTTAGTTCTGAAAAGATTGGCCATGGGCAAGATTACATTCGCCTCCGTAGCTGCATTGATCTCATAGTAAACAAAAAACCGGTAGAGTTTTCGACACAAGTAAAGCGCAGTTTCCTGTTGTAAAAACAGCATATCGATCAATTCTTCAGTTTCCTTCGCCCCATTGGCGCCTGTCTTTCCTAGGATTACTTTATTTTGGTAATAGGTTGAAAACTGTTTATTGCCCGTATCGTGTCGGTTGGGGTCAAAAGCAGAAGAGATTGTACTTGCGTTTACGGTATAGCCTGTCAACACACGAGCAGCTGCTCTGACATCTGCTTCAGTATAAAATACAAGGGGACCCTTGCCTAGCGTAAATAGCTCTTGCAGTTCCCGTGCATAGTTTTCATCTGGAGCATTTTTATTGTTTTGGTAGCCATTGAGGTAACGGAGCATGGCGGGGTCCTTGGTTATTTCCAAGACTAATTCTTTGAAATTACCCAAGGCATACTTTCGCAAGAGGCTGTAATACTTATACATGTATCGAGCATCATTTACATCCACCGCTTCAACGGCAAAGTGGTTGTGCCAAAACAAAGTCATTTTTTCATGCACTGAGGAAGTCTGCTGAAGGAGATTTCCTAGCCACCAGGACTTTAAAGAAGTGTTTCTTCGTCCATTGGCATTCCCATCGTACGGAGCATTTACCCAAGTTTGCCCTGCAGGCACGGTAGGGTCTGAAAAATTAGCGTCGTTGTAATTGTTAATAGGAGGGAGAGGAGTTGGACTAGGGCTTACTAGTAATTGTACTACTTCAGCCATACTCTTACCCTTCCAAGCATTCAAATCATCTTGTTTGAAACCAAACAAAGTCCGTCGAAGCAAGTGTCGAAGTGTTGATTCATCCCATGCAGCAGCAAATTGCTGCAAACCAGCCAAGGTTCTAAAACTGCCTTTTCCGTTAAAATTAACTTTCTTAGACCTTTGAAGCACCTTCGGTTTTTTCATTCAGCTTGGAGAATTTTACTAAATATAAATACCAAACGAATTATTTTGGTATTCAGGGCATTAAATCATAATTAAATTTTATACTACTAATTACATTATCTAGAATGTATCGATATTTTTTTCGAGTAGAATCTAGAAATCCAATAAAAAAAGGCCTGAACTAATTCAGGCCTTTTGATTTTAACCGAGTGTGAACTCCGGCAAGTATTTAATTTTTCCTCCTTCCATCGCAGATTCGTGAGCCAAGATTCCCACACAGGTAATGTTGGCCGACTGGGCGGCATTGGGGTAGGGGGATCTTCCTTCCGTGAGGGCGGTGAGAAACTCATGAACGAGGTGAGGATGTGATCCTCCGTGACCTGAACCCTGAATAAAGGATAGGTGCTGGTTGTCATCTGAGTCATATACCCCTTGCTTGGTAAAGGATGCAATTTCCGCAGGGAGCAAATGTGCATAGTCTGGGATCTTGACCCGCTCTGGCACTTCACCTGTATGAATAACCGAATCTTCGTGCTCGACTAGGGTCCATTCAAAGGATTTTTTGGAACCATACACATCAAAGCTCTCACGGTATTGTCGTGCAGTATTAAACAGGGACCGCGTCACTTCAGCCGCTAAATCAGAATCTTTGAGTTTGATGTGGCAGGTTTCGATGGCAAAAGGAGAACCATACTTAGGAATCAGTTCTTCATCAATCCTTCCTGATCCAAAGCAAGACACGTATTCTGCTTGGCCTTTGGGTAGTGCGAGTACCGGTCCTACGCAGTGTGTGGCATAGTGCATGGGTGGGAGGCCTTCCCAATATCCCGGCCAGCCCGCCATTTCTTGTTGGTGGGAGGCGCGGAGAAACTGGATTTTACCCAATTCACCCTTCTCGTACATTTCCTTTACAAATAGAAATTCCCGGCTGTAAATAACGGTCTCCATCATCATGTAAGTCAATCCGGTTTCCTGAGTCAATTCCACAATCTGTCGACATTCATCCACCGTAGTGGCCATAGGCACCGTACAGGCGACGTGTTTACCTGCTTTAAGAGCTTTAATGGATTGTTCTGCGTGATTTTGGATGGGGGTATTGATGTGCACCGCATCGATGTTGGGATCCTTCAGCAATTCATCGTAGTCGGTGTACACCTTTTCGATGCCAAAGGCTTTGCCAATTTCTTCGGCCTTCTCTTGATTTCTTTGGCATATCGCATACATGTTTGCCAAGGGATGCTTTTGGTAAATGGGGATAAACTCGGCACCAAAACCTAAGCCGATGATGGCAATGTTGATTGGTTTTTTGCTCATGGGAGAGTAAATGGATTTGGGTTAAAAAAGAAGTGTTATTTATTCGTTCTAGGTTAATTGAAGGGGCAATCAATTTATTCGGCTGCCCATTTTTTAAGGAATTCGAGACCATCCTTCGCAAATCCATCCTGGCTAGGTACCAAGGGCTTCCAGATGCAAACTGCACCTGCAAGCTCCTTCACTTGAGGAGTAAAGCTTTCGATGGAGATTGTCCCTCGGTAATCAATGGCTTCAAGGCCACGCTTCCAAGCTGCCCAATTCGTCTGGCCAGTTCCCGGAGTACCTCTGTAATTTTCCGATACCTGCACGTGAATCAATTTATCACCTACGCGACGAATTGCTGACTCTAAGTCAGGTTCTTCAATATTCAGGTGGAAACCATCTAAAACCGCTTTTGCTTGGGGTTCGTTGATGTCACCAATCAAGCGCATCAGGTCTTCGGAGGTATTAATAAGATCCGTTTCAAAGCGATTGAGTGTCTCAATGGCCAGATCCAGCCCAAATTCTCCTGCTCGACGACAAACTTTTCTTAGGTTGGTGACTGCGCGTTCCCATTCTACTTGCCGCCGCTCAGGAGACACAAGTCTTGCCTTGCCTACAGCCGAATACATGGGACCCGCCACAAAACCTGCTCCCAGTTCGCTGGCGATCTCCAAACAAGCATCCAAGTAGGTAAAGCAGGTTTGGTGGAAAGCCGGATCATCATGCGTCAAGTCTCGGCTAGGCCCAAAAGCTCCACAAATGATGGGTTTAAGGTCCTGGTCGGCCAGTGCTTTTTTCACCAGTTTTATGTCTATCAGCGCAGGATCCTCTACGGGAATTTCCACTGCATCGTAGCCAAAGCTTTTGATCTTCGGAAACAAAGCAATCGTCTCTCGATTAAATGGGGAAGTCCAAAGCCAGGTACTTACCCCAAAGGTTACATCCAATGCCATGGTTTACTTCCTTACGACCATGATGCCGTTCATGATTCTCCAGTGACCAGGCACGGTACACACAAATGGATACTCTCCTGGTTCTGTTGGCGCGGTAAAGACTAGCGTTTCTTTGCCTTCGGGACTAACTAGCACAGTGGCAATGATCACTTCTGGGATTTCAGGCACATAGTTGAGTTCAGCTCCCTTTGGATTTTTTGCCAGTTCATCTGCTGCCTTGCCAATCACTTCCATGCTTCCTTTCTTACCAATCACGAGGTTGTGCTGCATGAAATCTAGGTTCTCAAAATCGATGGTCACTTGAGAACCTGCCTGCACCGTAAAGGAAGGCTTGTCAAACTTCATTTCATGAGGAATCACGCCCAATTTGATGGCGGTGGTTCCAGCGCTACTGGTGAGCGAAGGTAAGGTTGCCACCAAGGCTATTTCGGAACCCGGTTGCTTCAGCGTTAGCGTAGAGCTCTTGCTCAAGCGACCTCCAAACCACCAAGTACCCTCGTACTTACCCACCACATTTTTGCTGTCATTAGAGCCTACACGAACTCGGTTAGGGCTGAGGGGCTGTGGAAATACGCCCTTGGTCTTGCCCTTTGCAATTTCTTTTCCATTGATTTGCAAGGAAAGGGTACCGTCTGCCACTAGGGTCGCATCTACTACAAACTGCGTGGTAGGAAGACCTTTTTTGGAGCTGAGTAGGGTAAGTTTACCCTCTTGGGCTACCGCAAAATGGAGGGCATCTTGGTAAATGTAAAGGCTATAGCCATTCGTATTGTTTCCTTGCGCCATCAGTACGCCTTCCAGTGGATTGTCTCCTTTGGATAGGATCATGCGAACGCCTATTTCCTTACCGGTTACATCTGGAGGGAATAAAATACTGTTGCGTTGATCGAGTGGGTATTGTTCCGCTACCAAGCTTCTGCTGATTCGATCCGAAAGTGGGAGCGGGCTTTCTCCGGAAGCTTGGATGGCTGCTTTTGCATCTCGCTTCGCAAATTCAGATGGATGGGTCAAGACAGCTGCAAATAGGGCTTGCGGTAAGAATGGATCTGCGCCATTCTCTTCTACTTTGGCTTCTTCCATCAATTTCTTAGCGGCCTCCGTGGAAGATGGCATCTCGGAAAGCGCTAAAAAAGCTTCTTTTCGGGTATGCAAATCTGTATCTCGTAACAAGTTGCTGCTTAGGATCGCTTTGGAAGATGCCTCATTTCGTGGAAGTACGCGAAGTGCATTCTTGCGTACTGCAGCAGAGGGATGGCTGAGTGCTTTTACTACGGCATCGGTTGCTTCTTGATTTTTGCCGGTCAACTCACCCAAACCATGCAAAGCCCACAAAGCATTGATTGCTGGACCGTTGATGCCCACCTTGTCTTGGGATTGATTGCCGATGAGGGAGTACAGGTCCTTTAGAATTGACTTTTCTTTTCGCTCCACAATCAAACGCTGGGCAGTCATTCTCCAGAATAGGTTGTCACTTTTCAGCGCTTCAATGAGTTTAGCCGGTTTGGCGTCTTTCAAGTCGAATGTTTTCGCATCCTTGCCTCCTTTGTAGCTGATTCGGTAGATACGGCCATGCTTGCTGTCTCGAAGTGGGTTGATGTAGGCATTGCCTTCTCCATTTTCAAAACCGCGAGGGGTAGGGTTGTGCTGAATGATGAAATTATACCAATCTGCTACCCACAGGGCTCCATCTGGACCCACCTCTGCATGTACAGGGGAAAACCATTCGTCGGAACTAGCGAGGATATTGAAACCGTTTTTCTCCTTGTAGCTTGATCCATCTGGATTGATGATGGCCTTGTGTAATACGCGGCCTGTAGGTTCCGCTACAAAAGCAATGCGGTTCCAATAGGATTCAGGGAAACTACGTGCAGTATAAAAATTATGCCCTGCAGCAGCCGTATACCCACCAAACCAATCCACCTGACGAAGGAAAGGAGTGAGGTGAGGCATGTCGTAGTGGCTATCGATACCATGTACCGTATTAGCAGATCCTTGGAAAATTGGACGCTTTAAGAACTTATTGGCCATGGAAAAGTAAACGCTATGCTGTCCATTGGCAGTAGAAAGGAAGGTTTCAAAATCTTCCGTAAAGCCCAAGCCCCAGGTATTGTTGGAGGAGCTTCCTAAGTATTCAAGGCTACTTGCATCAGGTGCAAAGCGATACAATCCCTGACCAAAGGAATGGGATTCTCCGCCCACTTCTCCATTGAAGCCGGAGTAACCCAATACTCCCCAAATTTTGTTGTCGAAGCCGTATTTCAAATTGGAAGGACCTGCATGGGTATCGCTTTTGCCCCAGCCCGTAATCACCACTTCACGTACATCGGCAACATCATCTCCATTGGTGTCTTTGAGGAAGATGAAATCAGGGGCCATGGAAATCAAAATGCCGCCATTGACAGCCATGATCGAAGTAGGGATATTCAATTTATCTGCAAAAACGGTGACTTTATCAGCTTTGCCATCCCCATCGGTGTCTTCGAGTATTTTGATTTTGTCATTGCCACCTTCAGTGCGAACCTCATTTGGATAATCTACCGTTTCGATCACATACAATCTGCCTCGCTCGTCCCAAGCCATCGCCATGGGATTGATGATCATGGGTTCGCTAGCAAACAATTCCATTTCAAATTCTACGGGTAGCTGCACCAACTTCATGCTCTCCTCAGGAGATAGGGGCAACTGAAAACGCGGTGCTGGATCCCGTTTTTCGTAGTTGGGAATTTCTGCATCTTTAAATTGAGGGGTAGGGATGTTGTAGTCGGCAAGCAGTTTGTTGACTTGGTCGCCTACAGCCCAGAGAATACCATTGGCTAGGAGTCTGTGGAACTCGGGCTGCTTCCAGGTTTCCTCATTGTGGCCATAAGCAGTATAAAACACACGCCCTTTTCCTTCATTACGGATCCAGGTATAGGGTTCTTTTTTATCTCCCTCTTTTCGCTCCATCAACACTTGAATGTCTGGGTTGATTTGGCTATGTACGTAGGTTTCGTCCCAAGTTTCAAACTCATTGACTCCTTGCAAGATAGGATGATTTGGTTCAAGTACTTGTGTAGTGAATCGACCTGTGCCATGCGTACTAAATTGTCCGCCGACAGCTTGTACATACCAGTCCGAATTTCTAAAGCAAAAAGAAGCGCTGTGCAATGGAATCAAAGCCTTTCCTCCCTGAACAAAAGATTTGAGCGCTGCTTCTTGAGAAGGAGAAATGGAATCATGGTTGGCATAGATCAACAATCCATCGTAGTTCTGCAGCACCTCTTCGCGAAGATCTTCTGGATCAGCAGTGTAGGTGAGGTTGATTCCTTTTTGGAACAAGGGAGTGGAGATGTGCATCATCAATTTTTCGGTATTGTGATGATCACTTTCATGCCCCAAAACCAAAATTTCCACACGTCGTGGTTCGGTCATGGACAAAAACGCGTTCTTTTTGCCGCAGGCAGAAACTAAAAGAACTAAGATCAAGGAAAGAAGGCCGATAGGTCTCCAAAACATGCTTTGGTTCATAATGGGTTTGAGGTTAATTGGGTGCAAAAAAACTATTGATAAAGAATGAGCTCAAGACGTTCTTTAAATTAAAACTTCTTAGTGAAGATTTAAAAAGGTTTTTATGAATATAGACTTAGAAGGGATAAGCTTCCAAATCAATGTTCCAAAGGAAAGGAAGGATAAAGTAAACCATCAGGCTCAGAAGGATGATTGAAATAACGTTCAACCAAAGGCCTGCTTTCACCATGTCTTTTATCTTCAGATACCCTGGACCAAAAACCACCGCGTTAGGTGGTGTAGCCACGGGAAGCATAAAGGCGCAACTGGCAGCGAGCGTAGCTCCAACCATAAGCCCAAAGGGATGAACATCCAATTTAATCGCTACAGAAGCCAAAATTGGCAGAAGCATGGAGGCTGTGGCAACATTGGAAGTAACTTCAGTAAGGAAGTTGACTGCTGCCACGATGATCAACAATAAAACGAAGAAACTTACCCCTTCGATCAAGCTCAAATGTTGGCCAATCCAATCTGCCAGGCCTGTTTCTTTAAATCCTTCGGCCAAAGCCAATCCACCACCAAAAAGAATAAGTACACCCCAGGGAATCTGTTCGGCAGTTTTCCAGTCCAATATTCTCCCTTTGGCTTCAGATTTTCCAGAAGAGGGGAGTAGCAGTAGGAGAAGTACACCAATCAAGGCGATGATCGTATCGTCTAAGGCGGGGATTAGGGGTGCCAGCAAAAAGCTACGGGTAATCCACGAAAAACAAACGAGGCCAAATACGATCAATACCGTCTTCTCTTCAAAAGTGATTTTTCCTAGTTTGGTCAGCTGCTCTTGAATAACCGATTTGGCTTCAGACAATTGAAACTTTTTTGGAAGTGGGTTGCCATAGTTTACCAAGTAAAACCAAGCAATGGACATCAAAATCACAGAAAATGGAAAAGCAAATAGCATCCACTCGTTGAAATCTATCGTGTAATTGTATAATTTCTCTACCACAGCACGCAGAATATTGTTGGTGGGAGTGCCAATTAAGGTTGCCATTCCTCCAATGGAAGCAGCATAGGCGATGCCCAACAGGATATTTTTAGCTAAATGAGTGGATAGGATCCCATTTTCATCTCCTAAATGGTTCTTGAATTGCCCGATTACGGCCAATCCGATGGGGAGCATCATCAAGGCTGTTGCAGAATTGGAGATCCACATGGACAAAAATCCAGTAGCAAGCATAAATCCCAGCACAATCCGTCTTAAATCAGTACCTAATAAATTTATTATGTTAAGCGCAATCCGACGATGCAATCCCCATTTCTCAATAGCAGTAGCCAAGAGGAAACCTCCCATGTAGAGCAAAACTGTAGGATCCATGTAATTGGACGACACTTGCTTGATAGAAACTATGCCAAGTAAGGGAAGTACAATCAAAGGAAGTAATGCAGTACCTGCAATAGGCACTGCTTCGGTAATCCACCAGATCGCCATCCATAGGGTGAGGCCAAGCATTAGTTTACCTTCCTCAGGTAAACCTGTGGTAGGAACAAAAAAATAAAGCAGCAGAAAGGCTAAGGGTCCAGCTATTCGACCTAATGCGTGAAACCAATTATTCATGGATGTTACTCATGGTATTTGTTCGAGAAATATAGAAATGACTAAAGGTGTTTATTCAAATGGGGGGTTGGTTAAAGCTAAGAAGTACGGGAGAGGCTTTGCTTCAGCTAATGGGTAGTACTAGGCCTGTTCGTTGGAAACGAGCATCCGTTTCTAGGACATTTAATACTGTATTTAACATAATATAAATTATACAACAATAAAACTATCGAATTGGCTCAATTCAGCTATTCCCTTGATTTCAATACCCCCACATAATAATCCGGATCAACGACGAGATCTTGTGCAGAGGTTCTTTGAAGTTTCTGCCAGGTAGTTTTTGGTTGCAATCTCTTTGTACTTCCATCCACTAGTACATCTACTGGCATGTCGAAATCTTTCACTGCGCTGATCCATCTGTAATGCAACACCCCATCTTGCTGGTAATACTCCAAGATGGGAATGCGCGCATCACGTAAGTACTGGTCAAACACCTTTGCCAAATTGATCCCCACCTGATTGGAGATATAGGACTCCACCTGAGCTGTAGTTACGGTTTGGTGGTAAAATGTTTCATTCAAGCCTCGAAGGATCTGTCTCCATTTCTCATCGTCTTGCAAGATTTGACGAAGCATGTTCAAAAGATTGCCTCCTTTGTAGTACATGTCTCCAGATCCGCGCTGGTTGACTCCATAATCTCCAATAATGGGCTTATCGTTCAGGATATTCATGCGTGTGCCTCGCACATAGGCTTGCCCTGCTTCTTTGCCATAATGATAGTCGAGAAACAAGCTTTCAGAATAATTTGTGAAGCTTTCGTGGATCCACATGTCGGCTTCATCTTTGTACGTAATGTTGTTGGCAAACCATTCGTGACCTGCTTCGTGAATGATGATAAAGTCAAACTTTAAGCCCCAACCAGTTCCACTCAAATCTCTACCACGGTAGCCGTTTTGGTAGCCGTTGCCATAGGTCACCGAACTCTGGTGTTCCATGCCCAAATAAGGGGCTTCCACCAACTTAAACCCATCTTCGTAAAAAGGATAAGGCCCAAACCAGTGCTCAAAGGCTTGCATCATGCGTCTGGCATCTTGGAAATGAACTTTTGCCTTCTCTAAATTCTCTCGTAAGACAAAGTAATCCATATCAAGCGTCCCTTTTTCCCCTGCATATTTCTCCCCAAAATGCACGTAATCGCCCACATTGATATTTACCCCATAGTCATTGATGGGATTGACCACCTTCCAGTGAAAGGTATCGGTATCTTTTCCCACTTCGATTTCTACCAAACGTCCGTTTGAAATGTCCATCAATCCTTTTGGCACAGTGACATGCATATCCAAACTGTCTACCTCATCGGCAGGATGGTCTTTCAAAGGCCACCAAATGCTCGATCCGATACCTTGGTTGGAAGATGCGATAAAATCAAGCCCTTTTGAATCCTTCTGCCAGGTAATTCCTCCATCCCAAGGTGGACGAACAGCCTCCTTGGGAATCCCCTCGTACTGCACAACAAGCTCTTCTTGGGCTCCTGGAACTTGTTTCTTGGTTAAGGTCACCCAATATACTGCCCCATCTCTCCTGTATGCGAGGGACTCCCCTCCCTGCGTAACGGAGGTAATGGCTAGGGGTTCTTGGAGATCTAATTGTAAAAGCTTCGCTTCATTTAAGACCTGATAACTTATTTTATTTGAGCCTTTTATGTATTTTTTTGATGGGACGATTTCTACACTCAAATCGTAGTGTTTGAGATCCCACCAGGCTCGTTCTGGGCCAAGTCTACCCCGCAAGCTATCGGCACGGCTGTATTGGGCTACTGCGGAACTGGAGAGGAGCAAAAAGGAACTAAGAGCTCCTGCTAGGATAGATTGGGTAAATTTTGAGATCATAAACTTGAAAATTGAATTGATCTACCGTCCTCCTGGTGGACAGTAGGTTTTTAAGAAATTGGTGTACACCATGCGCAAGTGAGCTGTGGTCCCTTCTCCTTCACCGATACCATGGGAGCGGTTGGGATAAGGCATAAACTGAAACAGCTTTCCATGCTTGATCAATTCGTTGATGAGCATTTCAGCATTTGCATAATGTACGTTGTCATCTCCCGTGCCGTGTATATACAAGAGATTGCCTTGCAAGTTTTTGGCATGCGTGATGGGTGATCCTGCCACAAAATCTTCCAAATTCTCCTGCGGAAGTCCCATGTATCGCTCCTGATAAATATTGTCGTAGGTCAGTTGGTTGGCTACTGCTGCCATGGATATGCCTGTTTGGAAGAGTCCAGGATATTGGAACATAAGGTTTAAGGTAGCGGAGCCTCCCCCACTGTGTCCCCAAACCGCCATACGGGTTGGATCTACAAAGTCCCATTGACTAATTTGTTTCGCGGCCTCGGCCTGGTCTGAAATGTTCAAACGGCCAATTTTACGGTAAATACTTTTTCGCCAAGCACGACCTTTAGGAGCAGGTGTACCTCGATTGTCGATTGAAATGTAGATGTAACCATCGGCTGCCATATCCCCTTGATAGTTGCGGTTACGCCCTACCCCAAAATTGTCTTTCACATTGGCACCCCAAGGCTCTGTGTATACCATAAACAAGATAGGATACTTCTTGGTAGCATCAAAATCCTTGGGCTTGACCATCCATCCGTCCATCTCAGTACCGTCTGCGGTGTTGATTTTAAAGAATTCAACCGTTTTTTCGCCTTGGTTCTTGGGCAACTTGGATGCGATGCTTTGGCTTGGATCCAATGGCTGGTGCTTTGGAAGGCTGATCCATTCACTCGCAGGTCGGGTATAGCTATTGGAAAACTGGTGCATGCCATATTTCCCACTAGGCGAGATTACATAGGAATGTGTTCCTGGTAGATCCGCTGGAGTTACTCGTTCAGCAGTTCCCTTTCCATCCAGCTTGGCTTTGTAGAGGTATTTCTGCGTGGCATTGTCTGGTGAAGCATGAAAATAGAGTAGATTTTCTTTTTCATTGAAATGCAAGAGGTTGATCACATCGTAATTTCCATGGGTTACAGGTGTCACCTTACCCGTCAAATCAATCCGATACAGGTGTCTCCAGCCATCTTTTTCGCTAAACCAAAGGAATTCCTTGCCACTATTTAGCCACTTAAACTCGTGTCTGTAAGTGAGCCCATAGGTATTTTCCCAGCTAGACAACACGTCTATCCAAGTCTCGTCTTGCTCTTCAAAAATGAGCTTGGATGTATTCTCTTTTACCTGGATGTTAAAGATTTTGCTGTGGTTTTGCTTTCGGTTCAGCTGCTGCACCAAGAGTTGTTCCGCGGAATTCCACTCCATTCGAGGCAAGTAATGCTGCTGTGGATCCCCTGGAATGTTCAACCAAGTGAGTTTTTGGCCGGCTAGCTCAATGACGCCAATTTTCGCAGGTGATGGAGACTCCCCCACTTTGGGATACTCCACGGGAATGATTTGGGAATAAATCGAATCGGTGGTATTGATCATGTAATAATCCCGGATCTGATTCGCATCGATTTGCCAAAAAGCAATGCGCTTGCTGTCTGGGCTCCATTGGAAACCATCCCTGCAGGCAAACTCTTCTTCATAGGCCCAGTCAAAGGTGCCGTTGATTAATTTACGGTTGCCATCTTTTGTCAAAGGGGTGACTTGACCTGTAGTCAAGTTTTCCGTGTACAGATTAAACTCGCTCACATAAGCCACTTGGGATCCATCTGGGGAAAGTTTTGCAAATCGAAGCGAGCTTTCAGGAAAGGACTTCCCAACTTGCTTGAGTTGACCAGTTTCCAATTCATACACCCAATAATCCCCTTGGGTCTGCAAGCGCCATACACTTTTGGTATTTGTGTAGAGCAGCAACTTTTTCTCGTCCTGCGAAAAGGTGAAGTCAGTGATGGAAAGTGGCTTTTCTCCTTTTGGAGTTAATTGGGCTGCTGATAGGACAAGCTGTCCTTCACTACTCGGAAGGGTATATTTAAATAGTTCATTTTTTACTGCCGAAAAGTAGGTATTCCCCTCCTTTCCCCATTTGATTTCTTGTGCAATTGAATTACTAAGGATAAAGAAGAGTCCAAAAAATAGACTGAGTACGAAAGCATGTTTTTTCATGGGATAAGAGAATTGAATTAGAGCTAAATACTTGAAAAAAAAGGACAATTCAAGACCTTTCATCCAAAATATCATCCAATCGAAACTGGTAATCGTATTGAAGATCTTCATGTAGCGAACCTATCCCTTGCTGAATTTTCTTCACTTGCATGTCAAACAGGTGTTTGATAATGGGATGCTGAAATTTTAAGTACCCGTAGCGCTGCAATTGCTCACAGAAATAGAGCAACAATTCCACCTGATCCTCTTTTTTCTTAGACAGCTTGAGGCTTTTATTCAGCTTTCTGCGAATGGTTTGTGCTGATTTTTTCGCAAAAAAATAGGTTTTGGTATTGGCTGTCTGAAACAATTCCTCCAGTTCCTCTTTTACCGTATCCACAAAAAGGGCTGGTTGATCCCGCTCGTGAAGCTTAAAATGTAAAAAAGCCTTGTTGTCACGACTAAATTTGCTGAGGTCAATGAGTAAGCCTACTAACTCCTTTTCATCGAGGTAGTTGAGCTCTTTTTTAAGTTCGGCCAGTGCGGGAATTTTCATGTAAAATCAGGTCTACCCTGTGGAAATTGAGAGGTCTAAGACCAAATTTTGAGTAAAATTTCCAGACAAACTAAACAATTGTTGAATGGATACGAGTTTATCAATAAATTTAAGGCAATAAGTAATTAAGAGATGGAAGCGTACGGAAAGATATTATTGATTGCCATGCCCGCATTTTTTGTGCTGGTCCTCCTTGAAAAAGCCTGGGGGGCCTGGAAAGGAAAGGATACAGTTCCTGTTTCGGACATGGTGGCCAGCTTAAGTTCGGGGATTACCAATGTCACCAAAGACGTCTTGGGACTGAGTGTAGCAGTGATTTCCTACCAATGGCTATTTACCCAATTTTCATTTTTCACCATTGAGGCTACTTGGGCCGTGTATGTACTTGCCTTTTTCGCCTTGGATTTTGCAGGCTATTGGACCCATCGCATCGCCCACGAGTACAATATCTTTTGGAACAACCACATCGTGCATCATTCCTCAGAAGAGTTCAATCTTGCCTGCGCGCTGCGCCAAAGCATTTCTTCCATCTTTAAAATCTTTGCCATATTTCTACTGCCCGCTGCTTTTCTTGGTGTTCCACCTGAAGTCATTGGAGTGGTTGCTCCCTTGCATTTATTTGCTCAGTTTTGGTACCATACCCAGCACATTAAATCCATGGGTATTCTAGAGAAAATCATCGTGACTCCAGCCCACCACCGGGTGCATCACGCGATCAACCCAGAATACCTGGACAAGAATTATGGGCAAATCTTTATTTTCTGGGACAAGTGGTTTGGAACCTTTCAAGAAGAACGGGAAGATATTCCTGCGGTGTATGGGGTGACTCGACCCGTACAAACCTGGAATCCGATCAAAATTAACTTCATGCACCTCTGGCTGCTGATTACCGATGCTTGGAGAGCTAGAAACTGGATGGATAAGCTGAAAATTTGGTTTATGCCTCTCGGCTGGCGTCCAGCTGATGTGGCAGAAAAGTATCCGGTAGCCAAGATTCAAGACGTTTACCATTTTGAGAAATACAACCCTACCCTAACTTCTGGGATGCGCATCTGGAGCTTCGGGCAACTCATCGTACTACTCCTGCTTTTAAGTTACCTGTTTGGAAATTTAGCTGCTATTGGCGCTCCAGGTATTTTCTTCTATGGTGGATTCGTATTCTTAACTGTATTTGCCTACACCGAACTGATGGATAGAAATCCAAATGCTTGGCTTTGGGAGCTTTTAAAAACTTGTTATGCCCTGTATTTCATCGTGACTACCGGTGATTGGTTTGGAATACAAACGATCCTCCCGGGATCTGTTTATGTGATGGTGGCTTACCTTTTGGTATCTACCCTTTTCTCTTTCTTTTTTTCACTTCAAAAACTCACTCCAAAATCTGAATCCAGCCCGGGCATGACCGCATGAAAGAGTTGATTCAACTGGTGGCAGGCTACGAACAGGCCAAGGCGGAGGGAAAAGCTATGGCTTTGGCCACGGTAGTGCAGGTTGATGGTTCTGCCTATCGCCGTCCAGGAGCTCGCATGCTGGTTACCGAAGAAGGACGCCTCACGGGTGCAATCAGCGGGGGATGTTTGGAGGGAGATGCGCTTCGAAAGGCGCAGACGGTGATTTTTCAGCAGAAGCCCATGCTCGTCACCTACGATACCACTGACGAGGATGATCAAAAATTTGGAGTAGGCTTGGGTTGCAACGGGATCATTCACCTCCTGATCGAGCCCATCGCTTTGGATCGGGCGGATCATCCCATCGAATTGATCAAAGAAGCCTTAAGTCGAAGAGAAATGGCCCTTTTGGTGACCATTTTTTCCTTAAAAGCAGCCAAATCCGAGCAAATTGGGACGGTTTACCTCCGGCAGGGAAATCAGGAATTCGGTTCCTTTCAAAAAATCCCTGCTGATTTTCGAGCTGCCATTGCCCAAGAAGTAGCAGGATTTGAGCAACATACCAATCGGATTCACTGTTATCCCGAATGGGATTCCCTATCCGTCTTTTTTGAGTTGATCCCCCCTCCTGTTCGCGTCCTCTTGTTTGGTGCTGGCAACGATACCTTGCCTGTGGCACAATTGGCAGAGATCTTTGGCTATGAGCTTCACCTCATTGACGGTAGAAAAGCTTTGGCTACTCCTACCCGATTTCCAAGTGCTGCCAAAATCATCCAAGGCCCTGCCGATGAGGTGGTCGAGCAATTAGAAACCGATCTGCATACCGTAGCGCTGTTGATGACCCACAATTTTGACTACGAACTGCGCGTTCTCGAAGAATTGACTACGCGGAAGCTTCCCTACATCGGCATTTTGGGTCCAAAGCGAAAGACAGACAAATTGATTCACCGCTTGGAAGAAAAAGGGATTCCAGTGTTCCGAGATGCCCTCTATGCTCCAATTGGGCTTGACTTAGGAGCCGAAACCTCAGAAGAAATCGCGCTCTCCATTTTTGCTGAAATTGCTGCCGTCCTTCGCAAGAAAGCTGCAGGCTCTCTTCGAGACAAGCAAGGTCCTATTCACGAAGTAGGCGGATGAAAACAGGAATCATTCTTTTGGCTGCTGGTTCATCTTCTCGTTTGGGTAGAGCAAAGCAACTTATTGGATTTCAGGGAAAAACATTAATTCAAAAAGCCATTGATGAAGCCAATAAAAGCCGAGCAGATTGCTTGGTGGTTGTGCTTGGCGCGAACTCAGAACTCATCCAAACGGGCTTTGATTCTTCAAGTACTCCATTTATTGTTAATCCGGATTGGCAGCAGGGAATGTCTTCCAGCATGCAGGCCGGACTTCGTTTTTTGATGGCAAAGGAAGTGATCGATCAAGTACTTTTGATGTTGTGCGACCAGCCTTTTGTGGATGCTTCCCTCCTAGATCAATTGATTACCGCAAAGGAGACTTCTGGCAAGGGAATCGTGGCATCGGCGTATACCAATACCTTAGGGGTGCCGGCACTTTTCGAGGAATGTTATTTTGAGGAGTTAGTACAATTGACAGGATCTGAAGGAGCCAAGAAAGTAATTTTTAATCATCAGGCAGAGGTGTATGCACTTGATTTCCCGCTTGGAGCAGTGGATTTGGATACAGAAGAGGATGTAAGCCAATTCCTCATTCGATATCCGCAAAAAAATCTTCCAAATCCAAGCTAAAGCCTTCCAATACCTTGGACTGAAGCACATCGCCAGAGGTCATCAATTTGGAAGGGATGTACTGGTCATTTACTAGGGTATATTGGAAAATATTTTGATAATCTGGATGGATTACCCAGTATTCAGTTACCCCATGCGATTCATAGAGCTGGTATTTAAACTTCAGTTCGGTTTTGGTATTTCCAGGCGAAAGAATTTCAACCACCAAATCTGGAGCTCCGAGGCACCCTCTTTCGTCTAATTTTTCGGGATTGCAGATCACACAAAGGTCTGGCTGGACCACATTGAAAATTTGACGGTCTTCCTTGGAATCTTTGGGGAACCGGACATCAAAAGGTGCAGCATACACTTGACATCGATTTCCTTCCAAAAACTGATAGAGTTTGGCTGCAAGTTTGATAGAAACTCGTTGATGTATTCGTTTGGGAGCTGCGGCAGCTTTCTTGAAAATCTTGCCGTTGATCAGTTCTACTACTTCTTCAAACTGCCAAGTCAAATAATCTGCATAGGAGTACTTGCCGTAGGAAGCATCTGGTTCTTCGACTAAATCTGGTTTTTTGGGATCCATGCTTCAAGTTACACCCGATGTTCCACAGTTCTTCCATTGGGTATAGAAAAGATAAAGTGATTTTTATCAGGTTTGTCTCAACTGCTCGATCACCGATTTTACCCAAGAAACAGCATGATCTATACTTTCAGCCTTGGTGTTTTTCCCCAAACTAAAGCGAATAGAAGCCCTACCCAAGTCTGGAGGGAGTCCCATGGCTTGCAACACATGGCTGGGCTTGGGAGAAATAGAGCTACAGGCTGAGCCCGAACTCACAGCTACTTTCAGATTGACCCGCTGCAAGAGTTCCTCTCCCTCTACCCCTTCGAAAGCGAGGTTACTCACATGGGAAAGGCGATTGTGCAAACTTCCATTTCTCCGAACTCCAGGAAGGGATAAAAGTTGAGATTCTAAGCTATCGCGAAGGATTCCGAGTCGTATGGCTTCCGACTCCATAGATTGCATGCGAAGGTTTGCAGTTTTGCCAAAACCTACAATGGCAGGTACATTTAAGGTACCACTCCGAAATCCTTTTTCATGCCCTCCTCCATGGACTTGAGCCATTGGCTTGGGAAGCGGGTGATTGTGGCGGATATACAAGGCGCCCACTCCCTTGGGACCGTATAGTTTGTGTGCTGAAAAGGTCATAAGGTGAATTCCCTGGGTATGAACAGGTATTTTTCCTACCGCTTGCACCGCATCCGTTAAAAAAATAAGCTGATGCTTTTCTGCAAGTTGTGCGATTTCGGTAATGGGATGAATTAGGCCCGTTTCGTTGTTGGCCCACATCAAACAGATCATCTTGGTATAGTCACGCACCTGAGCCTCCAATTCATTCAAGTCGATCTCTCCAACCGAATTCACCGCTAGGTAGGTTACTTCCGCTCCTGCCTGCTCTAGTTGTGCGAAGGTATCCAACACTGCTTTGTGCTCGGTTTGGCAGGTGATGTAATGCTGCTTTTCGCCTTGATAGCGTTCAAAAACCCCTTTTATGGACAGATTAAGCGATTCTGTCGCTCCTGAGGTAAAAATAATCTCCTTGGGCTGGGCTCCGATCAACCTAGCCAAAGAAGCTCTTGCCTCTTCCACTGCCTGCTCAGCCATCCAGCCGAAGGGATGATTTTTGCTGGATGCATTGCCAAAATGCGTACCCAAATAAGGGATCATCGCTGCTATGACTTCTTCCTCGCAGGGTGTAGTAGCATTGTAGTCAAGGTACTCAGGATAGTTCATGGGACTAAACTACTCTTTTTGATTCTTTTTTTGTTTAAAGAAAGGATACATCTTGCAGCAGGAACTAATTTTCACACATGCAAGAATCTTGGAGCTTTGAACTTCCCAATTTCACTACACTTCCAGAAGGACTTGAAGCCGTCATGCAGCAAAAACAAATTGAATTGGGGATTTTTCTCAGTTACTACTACAAAAAAGGAGGAGCCGTTGTCGAAAAGGTATCCCAGGCCTCGGAAACACAGTTTAAATCACCTTTCTCAGGAACCCTTAGGGTTGCTTTTGACCTGATCTACTTCAATGCCTGCAGGGATATTCATCAGCAAGAAAGAGAAGAAATGGAACTTCAAGTCAACTGGGATGAAGAAAAAAGGATTCTTCGTCTGCAGGGTGAATATTGGCCTACCCGAGATGGGGATGAAATTTAGGTCTCCGAATTTGTATTTAGAGACACTTCAAAGCCATTCCCCGTTGTAATTCCTAGCAATTGCCGTATTTTTGAGTCCAACTATAGGAGTATGAAAGAAGCTACCGAATCCCTAAATTTTATTGAGCATATCGTTGAGGAAGACCTAACTGCCGGTTTTCCCAAGGAAAAATTATGTTTTCGCTTTCCGCCAGAGCCAAACGGCTATTTGCATATCGGCCATGCCGCTTCCATTTGCTTGAATTTTGGCTTGGGAGAGAAATACGGAGCTCCGGTCAACCTTCGCTTTGACGACACCAATCCCGCCAAGGAAGAACAGGAATATGTAGATGCCATCAAACGAGATATTGCTTGGTTGGGATTCAAATGGGCCAACGAATGTTATTCCTCCGACTATTTTCAGCAATTATACGATTGGGCAGTTCAACTGATCCATCAAGGAAAAGCATACATAGATCAGCAAAGTTCTGAGCAGATTGCCGAGCAAAAAGGTACGCCTACCAGCCCTGGAACAAATAGTCCTTACAGAGATCGTCCAGTTGCTGAGAACTTAGATCTCTTTGAACGAATGAAAAAAGGAGAATTTGCTCCTGGCACCTACCTCCTACGCGCCAAGATTGACATGGCTTCTCCCAACATGCACATGCGTGATCCGATTTTGTATCGCATTATTCATGCACACCACCACCGTACGGGAGATAGCTGGTGTATTTACCCGATGTATGACTGGGCACATGGAGAGTCGGATTACCTCGAGCAGGTTTCCCATTCCTTCTGTACTCTAGAATTTAAAGCACACCGAGAACTCTATGACTGGTACTTGGATCAGATCATCGATCCCAAAAAACTTCGTCCCAAGCAGCGTGAATTTGCACGTCGTAACCTAAGCTTTACCGTAATGAGTAAGCGAAAGCTGCTTGAATTGGTACAAAAGAACGTTGTAAGTGGATGGGATGATCCACGCATGCCAACTATTTCGGGATTGAGAAGAAGAGGTTACACTCCTGCTGCTATCCGTAAATTCAGTGATGTTGCAGGTATCTCCAAGCGTGACAATGTCACGGATGTTTCTTTGCTTGAATTTTGTGTACGGGAGGATCTCAACCAATCTGCCACCCGTGTGATGGCTGTATTGAATCCAATCAAGGTAGTACTTCAAAACTATCCAGAAGGCCAAACAGAAATCTTGCATTTGGAAAATAATCCTGAAAAAACAGATGCAGGAACGCACGAGGTGCCTTTTTCCAGAGAATTGTACATCGAACGAGAAGACTTCAAAGAAGCAGCGGACTCTAACTTTTTCCGCCTTACCATTGGTCAAGAGGTGCGCTTGAAAAGCGCCTACATCATCAAAGCAGAATCCGTAGTGAAAGATGCAGCGGGTGATGTTGTTGAAATTCACTGCAGCTACGATGCAGATTCTAGATCAGGTTCGGGTACAGAAGCAAGTCAGCGAAAGGTGAAGTCAACCATTCACTGGGTATCCGTGGCACATGCCATTCAAGCTGAAGTTCGCGAATACGACCGTTTATTTTTGGATGAGTCTCCAGATACCCATGAATCCAAAAGTTACATGGACTTCATTAATCCCAATTCCTTGAAGGTGATCAAAAATGCTTATCTTGAACCTCACTTGGCTAAGGCTAGTCCAAACGAAAGCTACCAATTCCAGCGCCTAGGCTACTTTACCCTAGATTCAGATTCCAAAACAGGACAATTGGTTTTCAACAAAACCGTTGGGCTCAAGGATACCTGGGCGAAGCAAAATGCAGCCACTGCAAGCAAGCAGCAAACTCCCACGAAGCCGGTAACGCAAGCTCCTCAAGAAGCCAAATCAGCCTTGAACGAGATTCAACACCTTGGCAAGAAACTGACCAACTTGTCTGGAGAGAAACTAGAAGAGGCCTTGCAGGATATCCGAGTTCAAGCGGAAAATGTGACTTACGAAGAGTTGGAACCCTTATTTGGTACTGCCGCTAAAAAAGTAGGCACCCGACTTGCCGTTTTGGTAGCACTTGGAGCCTTGCTTGCAAAAGGATTGCCCAAAAACTCTACTGTTCAAACTTACATCAATTCCTGCTTATCAGACGAATCTATCTTATTACAAGAACAAGCAGGAAAGATTAACTAGATCCACTTCCAAATACAAAAAAAGCCACTGCATGTATGCAGTGGCTTTTTTTGTTCGAGCAATTAACCTCTCTTGATTTGCAGTTGGATATCGGAAAACTCCTTTTGCTCGATAAATGGCTGACTTCTGAGTCTTCTACCCGTGGCTGCAAAGATTGCATTGGCTATCGCCCCGCCTGTAGGTGGAAGCGCGGGCTCACCCAATCCAGTAGGATCAAACCCAGAATCCACAAAGTGTGTATCGATTTCAGGAACTTCTTTCAAACGGATCAATCGGTAGCTATCAAAATTTCGTTGCTTCGGAACACCCGCTTCAAAGGTCAAATTGGTATACATCGCATGTCCCATGCCGTCTACAATTCCGCCACGAACCTGGTGGTTGGCTCCTGTGGGATTGACTACCAAGCCACAATCCGTCACTGCCGTAATTTTCTTCAAAGTAGGTACGCCACCTTGCATCTCAATATCTGCCACTTGCGCTACATAGGATTTATGGGAAAAATAGACGCTAAACCCTTGCTTTAGGCTTGGATTCTTGCCCCAATTGGACTTTTCTTTGGCCATTTTGACCACTCCAATCATTCGATCTACATCGTAGCCCAGCTCCCCTACTGGCTTGGTTTTGGCACGATTCAATAGTTCCAAACGGAAATCAACAGGATCCTTACCCACGGCTAAAGCAACTTCATCCAGGAAGCTTTGCTCCGCGTAGGCTAGAAAATTGGTGATGGGTGCTCTCCAGGCATTGGTAGTGATACTGGAAGCATGTTCAATGGTTTCAATTAGTAGGTGATCTACAGCGCCAGAAGGAAAATTAGTTTCTCGGGTAGTATTGCCAGCATTCATGCCGACTCCACGCAGTTTATATCCTATAAGCGTACCCGCAGCATCCAAAGCGGCTTCAAATCGGTAACGAACAGCAGGTCGATAGGCGCCGCCTGTCAACTCATCCTCTCGGCTCCAGGTTACTTTCACTGGGGCTTGAATGGCTCTAGATACTTCGACAGCTTCGACTACATAATCCGCGCGAAGTCTTCTTCCAAATCCTCCTCCCAAACGCGTAATGGCAACTGACACATTTTCTGGTGGAATTCCAAGCAATGCTGCAGTTTCCTGACGTGCACGATCTGGTGTTTGTGTAGGCCCTACAAGTTCCACTTTATCCCCTTGCACGTGTGCGAAGAAGTTTTCCGGTTCCATCGGAGAATGCGCCAAGAATGGGCACTGGTATTCAGCAGTAACAATTTTTGCAGCAGACTTGAATGCTGACGCGACATCACCATCCTTGCGTTTCACCTCTGCCTTACCCTTGGCCATCAATTCGGTAAACAAGCGATCGTGGTCTGTGGAACTCTCTACCACCCCATCGGGTTCGTAGTTCACTTTTAATAACTTTTTGGCCTTCATCAGGGGCCAAGTAGAGGTTCCTACCACCGCCACACTCGAACCAAAAGTAACCACGTTGGTGACTCCAGTTACAGCACGTGCTGCACTATCGTCAACAGACACTAGTTTCATTCCAAATGGCGCACGTTGAATCATGGCGTATTGCATTCCTTCGCGCTGGAAATCTAGACCATACATGGGCTTCCCAGTATACATGTCTTTGGCATCCACATTTTTGACTGGAGTACCAATGATGGTAAAGTCTTTTTTGTCCTTAAGTGTAACCTCCTCAGGCGCAGTAAGCGTAGCAGCGACCACCACAAATTCTCCAAAATGCCCTTTTTTACCCGATCCCTCGTGGCTAATCGTACCTTTGGAAACGGTAATTTCTGAAGCAGGAACTTTCCAGGTTTGCGCAGCGGCAGCAACCAAAACGAATTTGGCAGTTGCCCCTGCTTTTCGAAGTCTTTCCCAGCTATGCGGCATGGCTCCAGAGCCACCAGTCAACTGTCGTTCGTATTTTTCGGGATCCAAATTAGCTTGGACTACCCGGACCTTTTCCCAATCGGCCTCCAATTCTTCAGCAACCACCATTGGAAAAGAGGTTTTGATATTTTGTCCTAATTCAGGGTTTGGGGAAAAAATGACCACATCTCCAGTGGGTGAGATGGAAAGAAAACTATTGAAGGACTTGGCTTGAGCCAAAATTTGCTCAATGCTTAGCACCTCCATTTTTGGAGAGTCGCAACTAAACCAATTGAATCCAATAAACAATCCACCTGCAGTAGTTCCAGCGATTTTCAAGAAATCCCGTCTACTTGTTCCTGTCTGTGTTTTCATAGTTATTTGGATTTAGCGGCTAGTGCTACGGCCTCTCTAATTTTATGATAGGTACCACAGCGACAGATATTTCGGTTCATCGCATTGTCAATTTCTTCCAAAGTCGGAGAAGGATTTTGCTCTAAAAAAGCTGCAGCATTCATGATTTGACCTGCCTGGCAATACCCACATTGAGCCACATCTATCTCATCCCAAGCCTTCTGCACCGGATGATCACCGTCCTTTGAAAGCCCTTCAATGGTAGTCACCTCTGAATTTCCAATACTAGAAACTGGCGTCACACAGGAGAAGGTAGCATTTCCGTTCACATGAACAGTGCATGCACCGCATTGGGCTATCCCACAGGAAAACTTAGTTCCCACAAGGTTTAACTGATCCCGTAGAACCCAAAGTAATGGGGTATCGTCTTCCACTTCTACTTGCTGCGTGGTTCCATTTACTTTTAGTGTAAAATTTGCCATATCTGGTTTGTTTTTAGGTTTTTAAACTACTAAAAAAGAAACTAAAATCCCATACCTTTTTGTGAGCGGATAAAGAAGAGGTTGAGATGAAAACGGATTTTAGTTTGAAGACAGCTTCATCCTGAAATTTAAATCCGTTATTCAATTTATTGTTGGCTCTATAAAATGTCATTTTGTTGGGCTGAGATTTTTTCTAACTTCGATTATCTTTTTTACCCAAACCTGAAACAAATGTCTCAAACCATCAAAGCAGCCATAGTCGGAACTGGATTTATTGGTCCTGCACACCTAGAAGCTCTGAGAAGAATTCCTAATGTAGAAGTTGTAGCCTTGGTAGAAGTAAACCAAGCCCTTGCAGATGAAAAAGCCAAGCAATTAGGCATTCCAAGAGCGTATGTTTTTGCTGATATGCTCAAGCAAGATGATATCGATGTAGTCCATATCTGTACCCCCAATTTCCTACACTACAGCCAAGCCAAGGCAGTATTAGAGGCTGAGAAGCATGTGATTTGCGAAAAGCCTTTGGCTATCAGCCTCCAAGAAGCTGAAGACTTGGTCAAAATTGCCAAAACCACCGGTTTAGTAAATGCCGTACACTTCAACCTACGCTACTACCCGATGGTCAGACAGATGAAGGTCATGCGTGAAAAAGGAGAATTGGGAGAAGTGTATTCCATCATGGGTTCTTACCTACAGGATTGGCTTTTCCTACAGACAGATTACAACTGGAGACTGGAACCAGACAAATCTGGAGATTCTAGAGCCATTGCAGACATTGGTTCCCACTTATTGGATATTACAGAATATGTGACCGGATTGAAGATCACTCAAGTGATGGCTGATTTCTCTACGGTCCACAAGACCAGATTGAAGCCGCTCAAAGCAATTGAAACGTACTCGGGCAAGATGCTGACACCCGCTGATTACCAAGAGGTGCCTATCAACACGGAAGATCATGCTACGGTACTTCTTCGTTTTGACAACGGTTCCAAGGGTTCGATCACCGTATCCCAAGTAAATGCAGGACGTAAGAACAGACTCAATATTGAAATCGCAGGCTCAGTATCCGCTTTTGAATTCAATTCAGAACGTCCAAATGAATTGTGGATTGGCAAGCGTGAAAAGGCCAACGAACAACTGATGAAAGACCCTTCCCTAGTCCATCGGGAAGTAAGTTCTTTGGTGAGTTTCCCTGGCGGACACAACGAAGGCTTTCCAGATACTTCCAAGCAACTTTTCAAAGAAGTGTATGCAGCAATCGCAGCGGGTAAGCAACCGGAGCACCCTACGTTCCCAACCTTCGCAGATGGCTGGCGTGAATTGCTGATTGGTGAGCGCATCGTGGAGAGTAACAAGAAGCAAGCTTGGGTAAACATTTAATTCCCTTTAAATCGAAATAATTAAACCATTCTTCACCTGGGAGGTTAATTCCTAAGCCTGAAGATAGTTTAGAAGGCTTTACTAAAAACAAAATAGAAACTCATGAAATTACAAAAACTAGTACTCGCTTTTTCGCTAAGTATTTTCTTTGCCTTGGCAGCAACTGCTCAAGACAAACCAAGTCCTGCTCAAACAGCAGAAGGCGAAGTGGCAGGAGCAAAAATCACCATCAACTACTCATCTCCAGCAGTAAAAGGTCGCACCATTTGGGGTGAATTAGTTCCTTTTGGAAAAATTTGGAGAGCTGGCGCAAATGATGCAACCACCTTTACCACCTCCAAAGACATCACGGTAGAAGGTCAAAAGCTCGCAGCTGGTACTTACAGTTTCTTCGTCATTCCAGGAGAAAGCCAATCTACTTTTGTGTTCAACAAGGTAGCCAAGCAGTGGGGAACCTACACCTACGACGAGAAGCAAGACATTCTTCGTGTGAACGTCCCTTCTCAGCAAAGTTCTACGATGGAAGAAAGACTTGTTTACGAAGTAAAGGCGGATTCTTTCGAGATTCGATGGGAATATGGAAAAGCAGCAGCCAAAATCGGCGCTTAATTTCTCTTAACCACATCCATCCCCACAAGAGCAATTTTGTGGGGATTTTTTTATTCTTTTCCGGATCCTATTTCATCCGCCAAAGGCAGATGTGTATTTTTGCACTTCATGTCAATTCTTCCCCTTTCCAAACTGGATCTTCCAGTCGCTGAAATTATTCCAGCCGTAAAAAAGCAACTTTCTACAGGCAATACTGTGATCATTCAAGCACCTCCTGGTGCAGGAAAAAGTACGCTATTGCCCCTATCCTTACTCCAGGAACCCTGGTTGGATGGAAAAAAAATCCTGCTGCTCGAACCACGACGCTTGGCTACCAAAAGCATCGCACAGCGGATGTCAGCTTTGCTGGGAGAAGAAGTAGGACACACAGTAGGCTACCGCATTCGATTTGATACCTGCGTCACAGCAGCTACCCGTTTGGAAGTGATTACAGAAGGAATTCTCACCCGAATGCTCCATCAGGACAATGCCTTGGAGGATGTCGGGATGGTCATTTTTGATGAATTCCATGAGCGAAATCTATTTTCTGATGTAGGCCTAGCGCTATGCCGGGAAGTGCAGCAGGTACTGCGGGATGACATACGAATCGTGCTGATGTCTGCAACGATCGATTCGGAGCAGCTTTCCAAATTATTGGATGCACCCGTTATCCAAAGTAAAGGGAGGCAATATCCTGTGGCTGTGAATTACCTTCAGGAAGTGGATGAATATGCCATCGGAGAAGATGCGGCAAGGCAACTGATTCCACTGACCAAACAACATGCAGGAGATTTTCTAGTATTCTTACCAGGTCAGGGTGAAATACGAAAAGCCGAAGAGGTTTTGAAAAAGGCCTTGCCTACGGATATTGTCGTTCCGCTTTTCGGGCAACTTTCCTTTTCGGAGCAGCAGCGGGCCATCCTTCCACATCCCAGTGGAAAGCGAAAGATCGTACTCGCTACAGATATTGCAGAAACCTCACTTACGATTGAGGGAGTCACTGTCGTGGTGGATACAGGGTTTGTGAAGTCCAATCGCTTTGATGCACGCTCAGGGCTATCCAAACTGGAGCTTCATCGGATCAGCAAGGATTCTGCAGATCAACGAAGTGGACGCGCAGGAAGATTGGCAGCAGGCCATTCCTATCGCTTGTGGAGCAAGGGCACCCAAGCGCAATTGGCTGATTTTCGGATACCCGAACTCTTGGATGCAGACCTCACTTCCTTGGTACTGGACATGCTGGTTTGGGGTAAAAAAGATATCCGAAGCATGACCTGGCTCAATCCCCCACCGCTTCATTCCTTGGTTTCGGCAGAAAAAGTACTTGAAGCCATAGAGGCCCTCGACCAAGGTCAATTGACTCCGCATGGGAAAGAACTGCATCAGGTACCTGCCCATCCAAGAATCGCCCACATGCTCGTCTATGCAAAAAAGGCAAACCTCCTTCCACTAGCCACTGATATTGCGGCCATTCTTGAGGAAAAGGATCCCCTGGCATCCCAAGCTGGCGTAGACCTCAACCTACGAATCGAAGGATTGAGACGGTTCCGAGGTCAGGTAAATGGAGCCTTTGCTTACAAAAAGATTGATAAGGTGGCCGCCCAATACCGTAAACTACTCGCTGTAAACCCTGAAAACAGCCCAGTAGATCCTTGGGCAACAGGACTTTTACTTGCCTATGCCTATCCGGAGCGAATAGCGGCTGCGAGACCTGGAAACAATGCTCAGTTTCAACTCGCGAATGGTAAAATTGCTCAAATCGGACACAAGGATGATCTCGCCTATGAATCCTGGTTAGCAGTGGCCCATCTAGATGCTCGTGATGGAATGGGGAAGATCTGGATGGCAGCGCCTTTGAATCCAAAGGATTTGGCACCTATGCTCAAAACCAAGGAGGTGCTGGAATGGGATCGAAAGAAAGGTGGACTTCAAGCACATGCTGAGATACGAATCGGGGCAATTGTCTTGGGAAATAGACCGCTACCCAAGGTAAATCCAGAATTGGCTGTTCAACTACTTCTTGAAACCATTCAAGAGGAAGGGGAGTTTTTGCTGGATTGGAACGAGACTGCCTTGGAATTAATTGCACGGGTTCAATCAGTAGCCACTTGGCATCCAGGTCAGGGCTGGCCCAACTGGTCAGTTGAGTCTCTCTGTGCAAGCGCAACAAACTGGCTTGAACCTTACTTATTGGGCATTACAAAAAATGAGGAATTGAAAAAATTGAATTTAAGTCAATTTTTAACACATTCGTTGTCATTTGAGCAGCAGCAGGAATTAGAAAGGTTGGCACCTAGGTTTTTGACGGTACCTTCTGGTAGTGAAATTTCAATTCGCTACCAAGAAGATGCCAGTTCCCCTCGCCTTTCAGTTCGCTTACAGGAACTGTTTGGGATGTTGGAAACTCCGAAAGTGAATGAAGGACGCGTTCCCATTCTTATCGAATTACTTTCCCCTGGCTACAAACCCGTACAGCTCACCCGAGATTTGAAAAGTTTTTGGACCTCTGGCTATTTTGAGGTCAAAAAAGAACTCAAACAGCGCTACCCAAAGCACTCCTGGCCAGAAGATCCCATTCAAGCGCAAGCTGTCCGAGGGGTCAAAAAAAGAGAATAAGCTCGGTTTACTCCTCAAAAAGGTCTTTTAGCTCTTGTAGCATCGGTTCCACTTCGAGCTTTTTCAAAGCGAGACTCTCATCATCCTCTGGATTGTGCAAGTAGTGATTCCAATGCTTTTCAGCCTTGCGTATCGTCCTAGGGGTGATATCGAATTCCACGCTATCCAAATATCCCTTTGCAAGTGTAGATGCTTTGAAATTGCCAAAAAGATACACTCGGAATACATCCACAAAGCGTTCTGCAAGGTTAAATTCTTCTAAAATTTGAACGAAAGCCCCTTGAATAACTTTATTTTTCTTATCAAAAATGGCTTCGAAAATAGCGTCTAGGGCTTCTTCATTCCAGGAAGTTTTGGCCAATGCCCGACAAGCCAAATACCCAATTTCCCATTGATCTCCCTTGACCAAGGTGATCAGGTGGTCCTTTGTCTCTTCATCGGCCATGCCCCCAAGTTTGTCTGCAAAGTGGTATGCCTCCTCTTCTTTGGGGTCACACATCCGATTCAGCACTTTTTGTATGTCTTCCTGCATATTGTTTTCTTTCTTTGTGCAAAGATAGTTATGCAACTGGCTTTACGATGAAAATACCACAAACTCAGGTTATCCAGGAAGAAGCGGTTATTCAGCTTTTAAAAAAAGCCGAATTAAAGGGCTGGCTAATCAGTTATGTACCTGAGAAGCATCAGTTGCTCATTGAAAATGAGACATGCTGGTTAGGCAAGTTGTTTTTGCCTTGGACACAAACCTGGTTTCCGGAAGGAAAATTAGTTGCTGGAGACGATATCCATTACTGCATTACATTGGTTCGGGCGGGACAGGCCACCGTGGGCTATTTCCATCAGGGAACTCTACTTGATCACAAGGTATTTCGAGCCTATATGGTTCGCCAAAAACAAGGAAAATCACAATTTAAGTACCTGAAAACTAAAGGAAAATCTAGAGCTGGTTCACGTATCAGATTAGAAGAAACGCAGCTATTTTTTAAAGAAATTAATCAGCGCCTACAGGTGTATGCCAAGCAGTATCCCCTCAATTTTTGGGGGCTAGGATGTGCCAAAACCATGTGGCCCTTGTTGTTTGAAGGGGAGATTTCTCCTCCTTTCCAATCCAAATCCCCGGAATTGATGGAACTCCCCTATCCCTTCACCAAAGGATCTTACGAGGAGTTGCAAGAATTGGAATTGCGGTTGCAGCAATTTCACCTGCTCCTATCTCCGAGAGGGAAAGAAGCGCTTTCAAGCCTTTCGTCTAGCAATCCCGAAGAAGCAGACGATACCTGGTAGGCATAAAAAACCTTTGGCTTCCAAAGAAACCAAAGGCAAAAAGGAAAGTGGGCGTTGGTTTAGCTTTCTTTAGTTCCTTTTTCTGGGAAAGAATAAGACAACATGTTTAAGGTTTCATGGGCCATCTTGATGTTGAATTCGTAGGCTAGACTCTTGTAGTTCACCAAATCAACGATCGTACCTATAAAACATAGTCCCAATGTTAAGAAGAATAAGAGGCCAGGTCCGACTTGACCTAGGATAAAACGATTCAAACCTGCAAACCCAAAAAATCCCAATAAGGTCAAAATCAAGATCATTTGTGGGTCTTTACGTCTCGCTCGATACACTTGAGCAAACAAGGCTGCTTCTTCCTCGTCCATACTTTTCATCAACCCTTGGATGTAACCTAATTCCATCCCTTCCAATTCCGGAAGATGTCTCAATACATTAGCCATAGTGTGTGCTTTGTTTTAGTTGTTTAATTAATACCCAAATACGATGAAAGATTGCTCCATAAGCCAAGCCTGCTGCGGGATGAAGCTGCCAGGAGGCTAGAAACTCCCCTCGAGCCAAGAGATTCATAGCTCTTCCCAAACCACAGCCTGGACACCAATCGAATCCCAAGTTGTGCAGTGGACAAAGGCTAAAGGCTTCCAGCTCTGGATTAATCGTAAGAATGGCTGCAATGCTTCCGATCCAGAAAATTAATTCCAAAGGGATTTGCCTTGTCCATTGCCTTACTTCTTTCATGTCTGCTTTGATTACGAAAATGATGCCAAATGCCAAAAAAAGATGCAGCGAGGGTTTTTAAGGCTTGGATGGGAGTTGACTGTCAATCTTCCGAACAGCAAACTGTACGTTTACGAACGATCGAGCACAGGAAGCTGGAGTTGCAGAATTCTGCCGAATTGAAGGACTTGCTGACTTTCTAAACTTTTTTTCAGCGCTGCATGATTTTTCTGAAATCCAAAGGTTTTGAATCCTGTACCCTTTATGACCAGACCTAAAATATCCCCTGGAACTTGAACTCGAGAAGAAAGACCAACCGCCTTGGAGGCTTCTTTTCCGAGAAAAAATGATAGTATTGACTCTAGCTGAGCAGTTAAAAGCGGATCGGGGATGTTTTTCTGATAGAATTCGAGTAGTGCTCGAGTAAGTTTCTTTCCTGCCTCTGAAGGTTTCAATTGCCGCTTACGGATCAAACGATCCAGTTCAAAGGCTTCTTTGGGGCTGCTTGGCCAAAGGCTAGTTTCCACCCCCATCAGTTCCCCAATCCATTTCCAATACAGCAATACAGCTTGGTGCTCTTTTGCGTTTGGCGACAAGCCCATTTTGGTCATCCCCCGCAGCACGATGTGGCTAAATGCCAGGTTGGTCCCCAATAAATCTTCCTGGTTGATGGGCTCACCAAAGGCGGAATCCCAATCTTTGGCATATTTTCGAATAAAATACCGGCTATATCCATGGATCAACCGTACCTTGGCACAACTGAGGTAAGCGGCATCCTGACTAGTGAAAGCCCCTGGTTTGAAGATGTCCAATACAAATCGGGTAGTCTCCCCTAACCTTTCCCCTATTTGATCCATAATCCGCTGGGAACGGACCAAAACTTGCGCTCCATCTGCAAATGCATAACAGTAGGGCAAAGAATAAAAGCCGAGCATGGCAAGGTATAAATCCCCATGACGCTCAAAATAATCCTGTGCTTGTTGGTGTACTTTACTTGAAAACTCTTTTTCTTTTAGCAGATAAAATTCAAAATAGCGCTGCAACTCCACTGGAAAATTGGCTGGGAGAGTAGCTGGAATGGATTCCCAAGAATTGATTTCTTTTGCAAATTGAGGGTTTGAAACCAACACTTGTACCGCCTGATCAGCAAAAAGATCTTGTTTCAATCGCAATTGATCAAAAATAGCGTCGGTATATTGAGAAAGTAGTTGCACATCTTCTTAACTGAAAATCCGTACTTTAGTTGGCTCAGAAATGATATCGATGCGAATAATTTATTTCACCTTCTTCCTAGGCATGCTATTCCAGTGCAGCCTACTCCATGCCCAGGTATCCACCGACTTGTGGGTGGTCAATACAGAAGGTAAAGGAGGGCAACTTAAACTGTTGTCCCATACGGCCAAGCCACTCACCAATCGTCCGGAATACGACAATCAGCCCAGTTTTATCAATGATTCGGAGTTGATTTTTTCCGCCGCAGATGAAAAAGGAAATCACGATTTGATTCTGTACAGTTTCCGAACAGGCCGCTTTACCAACCTGACCCAAACACCGGATCGTAGTGAATATTCGCCTAGCCTCACAGAATGTGGGTCCTATTTCTCGGCCATTGTGGTGGAGCCAGAGGGTACCCAACGGCTATGGTTGTACCCGGTGACTGGAGAAGCCCCAGAACTCTTGTATGACGATATTTTTCCAGTGGGCTATTACGATTTCTACGAGGGAAATGCGGCACTCTTTGTACTTGGAGAACCCAATTCCTTGGTATTTGTCCGCGGAAAAGGAAAAGTGGACACCTTGGATACAGACATCGGAAGAACGGTTAAAAAGCGACCCAATACTGCCGAAATCTCCTATTTGGATCGAAAAAAAACCATCAAAACAGATCAAGGAAAAGCAAATGGCATCGCATCGTTCAATCTAAAGACTGGGGCACGAAAGGACTACGGATTTGCTGTTCCTGGCTCCCAAGATTTTATCTGGATAGCTAAAAATCACCTCTTGATGGCCAAGGGAAATGAAGTTTTTACGAAACATATTCGAGAAAATAATTGGCAATCCTTGGGAAAAATTGAATCTTCAAGCCATCAAGGAATTACTCGTATGGCCTATAGTCCCGACCTCAATAAGCTAATTCTTGTGCTCAACAGAACTCAACCTCAAAAAAATGAACTTTAAAATTTATCTATTTGGTCTTACTGCAGGCCTTTCCCTTGTTAGTCTTTCACTTTTTGCACAAGTAGAAGATAAGCGAGGAATCATAGCCAAAGGAGCACAACTTGAATTGGTTAAAGATGGATTTTCATTTACCGAAGGTCCGGCTGTCAATCGATTTGGAGACATCTATTTCACCGATCAGCCCAACGATAAGATCTACGTTTGGAATGCGAATAGCAACCAAGTTTCTCTAGTGAAAGAAGGTACTGGTCGTTCCAATGGGCTTTACTTTCAATTGGATGGGAAGCTGATCGCTGCGGCTGATTTAAAGAATGAATTGGTAGAGATGGACGTAAAAACAGGGAAAGAAACAGTTCTAGTCCCTTCCTTCAAAGGCAAAAAATTAAATGGGCCTAACGATGTTTGGGTTCGACCAAGTGGAGGATTGTATTTCACAGATCCTCTGTATCCACGTCCCTATTGGGAGGGGATTAGAAGCAAGGAAATGCAACAAGATGGGCAGCATGTGTATTTCCTATCCGAGGATAGAACCGAACTTTTCCGAGTAACGCAAGATTTAAAGCAACCCAATGGGATTATTGGTACGCCAGATGGGAAACATCTGTTTGTGGCGGACATTGGGGCATCCAAAACCTGGAAGTATGATATACAGGATGATGGATACTTAACTAACAAAACCTTGTTTTGCGAGATGGGATCCGATGGGATGACCATTGATGACCGGGGCAATGTCTACTTGACTGGAAAAGGAGTAACCGTTTTTGATAGAAATGGAGAGAAAATCGCCCACATTCCTGTGCCAAAAGATTGGACTGCAAATGTCACCTTTGGCACCCTGACCCGCAATGTCTTATTCATTACAGCCATGGATGCGGTCTACACCCTAAAAATGAAAAATCGAGGGGTTTGGTAATCATTGTCAACAGTTTACAGTTGACCGTCCACTGCCGATTGAAGAGAACTTCAAATAGTATTTCCTTCGGTAACTACTTGCAACCCGGATAATTATAAAAGAAAAAAAAGACGGGTATAGAACCCGTCTTTTTTTTGGAGTAAATAAAGTAGTCAGGCCTCACTTGACTTCATCCAAGGCCTGCTGAAGTGTCCGGTCAAAGACCTCATCTGGCTGGGCACCCGATATGCCAAATTTCCGATCAAAGACGAAAAAAGGGACGCCTTGTACCCCAATTAGTCTCGCTTCGTACACATCTTGATCAATTTCTGGATCAAACCTAGCCGAATCCAACACCTGCTTAGCTTCCGCCTTAACCAATCCGACCGACTCTGCACATTGGAGCAAGGTTTCCTGTTGATCTATATTTTTACCTTCTACGAAATAGGCTTGAAACAAGCGTTCCTTCAACTCGTTCTGCTTGCCATTTTCTTTTGCAAAATGAAGGAGACGGTGAGCCTGTTTCGTATTGGAGACAACCGTATGCTCAAAATCAAATTCCAAGCCTTCTTGCCTACCCATGGCCGCTACTTGAGCAGTCATTTGCAGGGTTTGTTCCCTAGACCATCCCTTCGTTTCGGACAAGTAAGCAAGCGAATTCTGTCCTTCATTGGTTATTAGATCAGGATTCAATTGAAAACTTTTCCATTCGATTTGTATCGCGGATGCGTCCTGTAATTTATGTATGGCTTTTTCTAGTTTCCGTTTGCCGATGTAGCAAAATGGACAAGCGATGTCCGACCAAATTTCAATTTTCATTTGATTTTTTGTTTCTTCATGTGGTAAACCCCATCAATCACAAAGAGTTCCCAAAAGCCTTGAAAACTAAAGAATGCCCCTCCTGCGCCATGGAAGTTGAAAATTCGCTATCCACTTGCCCAATCTGTCAGTTTGAATTTCCAAAACGTGCTCCGTGGATTACAGGAATGGCTATTTTTTTACTGGTAGTTTGGTTACTTTCCTACCTACTTTAACTCCAATACCATGAAAAAACGTTCCTTTTTAAAGTATTTTGCCGCTCTTGGGCTAGGTGGATCCCTTCTACCCTCTGAACTGAAAGCCTTTGATTTTGATACCTTGGATTGGGAACGAGAGGATATTTGGGATCAACTGCGTGCGGGTTACCGTCTCAAACCCGATTACCTCAATTTTGAGAATGGCTACTATTGCTTCCTTCCACAGGAATTACTCGAAAAATACATTACCCATATCCGAGAAATCAACTACCAAGGATCTCATTACATGCGTGGGGTTCAATTTGAGAACAAAGCCAAGTCTGCTGCTGCCTTAGCCGCATTTATCGGCGCAGATCCAGAGGAAGTAGTCTTGACTCGTAATACCACCGAATCCTTGGATTTGATCATTTCAGGCTATCCATGGCAAGCAGGCGATGAGGCTGTATTTGCAAATCAGGATTATGGAAGCATGCAAACCATGTTTGAATTGGCTTCCAAGCGCTGGGGAATCAAAACCGTGAAAGTGGACATTCCCATGCATCCTAAATCCGATGAGGAAGTAGTGGAGGTGTACCGAAAGGCGATTACTCCCAAGACAAAACTCATCATGGTTCCGCATATTGTAAATATTACGGGACACATTCTTCCCGTGCGGAAAATAGCAGACATGGCCCATGCGCATGGGGTAGAAATTATGTTGGACGGTGCACATGCCGTTGGACATTTTACCTTCAGCATGAAAGACTTGGATTGCGATTATTACGGATCCAGCCTACACAAGTGGTTGAGCGTTCCTTTGGGTGCAGGCCTACTTTATGTGAAAAAGGATAAGATATCTAAAATTCAACCACTTCTAGCTCCATTTAATTTGGGTTTGACGAGCATTGCTTACCTCAATCATATCGGAACTCATCCTGCGGCAACGGATTTGACCGTGCTGGATTCCATTGCTTTTCAAGAAAAAATTGGTTCCAAACGGAAAGAAGATCGACTTCGGTTTATCCAAAAGTACTGGTCTGATCAAGTGAGGAATGTGCCAGGCATTCGTGTGAATACCCCAGAGGATCCTTCCAGGTGCTGCGGCATTGGAAACGTCTGGGTGGAAAAATTGAGCCCAACAGACATGGGAAAAATACTCCTGGATAAGTACAAGATATTTACCGCACCGATTGATGGTGCAGGTGTACAAGGGGTTCGGGTAAGTCCAAATATCTACACAAGCACCGCAGATTGTGATGTGTTGGTAGCCGCCTTGAAAGAAATGGCACAATAAACCTAGAAAAACAGAAAGGGGACTAAGATCGAATGGATTAGCCCCCTTTTTTTATGGATTACTAAAAAAAATAGGGTTTTGCATAAATTTTTAAAATAAACACTTGCAATTCATTGCAGGAGATACAACATTTGCAGCCTCAAATTATGGATAACCAAATACACATCGCCTCATTTGCACACTTGTCTTTGACAAAGACGGCATGTACGTTGGTGTCTACTACTTTTTCAGTTGCACGATTGAGGCAGTCCCTCAGGGTTTAACCCTAGATTAAATTGGCATTCCCACGAGGAAAGCCCCCCTAGCACACCCCTATTCTAGTTTAACCAATTTACTTGCACTATCCTAAACGGGATCGCATTTAAAACACGAATCGATGGATGAAATAACATTCCTTATTCGAGTAGCCGACAGCTCTCATTCAGTATATGCCAACCAAATCGCAGCAGAGATGGAAGACTCCGCCAAGGCTAGAGGTACGGGTATTGCAAAACGAAGCCCTGCTTACCTGGAAGCCAAAATGGAAGAAGGCAAAGCGGTCATCGCCTTAACTAGTACAGGCGATTGGGCTGGATTCTGTTACATCGAAGCCTGGGGACACGGCAAGTTTGTAGCCAATTCAGGCCTAATCGTAGCCCCTCAATACCGGAAATATGGCCTGGCTCGAAAGATTAAACAAGAAGTTTTCAAGCTAAGCCAGGTGAAATATCCAGAATCGAAGATTTTCGGATTAACTACCGGTGCGGCAGTAATGAAGATAAATTCAGAATTGGGATACATCCCCGTTTCTTACGCTGCCCTAACGGATGACGAAGAGTTTTGGAAAGGATGCCAAAGTTGTGTCAATTTTGAAATTTTGATGTCCAAGAAAAGACAAAACTGCCTGTGTACAGCCATGCTTTACGATCCAACAGACAAAAAGAAATAGATTCAACAAAACGATAGCGAATTGAGCCTTGAACTAAAAATTTCATGGCTCAACCAGATTCAACTAATCAACTCAACCGTTGACCACATGAAAAAAGTAGTTTTAGCCTATAGCGGAGGATTAGATACCACCTATTGCGCACTTCACCTTTCCAAGGATTTAGGGCATGAAGTCCATGCTGTATTGGTCAACACAGGTGGATTCTCAGCAAGAGAGCTCCAGGATATTGAACAAAGAGCGCATGTCCTTGGCGTGGCTTCCTTTCGTATTTTAGATGTTGTTCAGGCCTACTACGATCAAGTGATTCGTTACTTGGTATATGGAAATGTGCTCAAAAACGATACCTATCCCCTTTCCGTTTCAGCCGAACGCATCGTACAAGCAAAATCCATTGCGGAATATGCCAAATCGATTGGTGCACAAGCGGTAGCGCATGGTTCCACGGGGGCTGGAAACGACCAGGTTAGATTTGACATGATTTTTCAAATTCTTGCTCCCGAAGTAGAGATCATCACACCAATTCGTGACCTCAAACTTAGCCGTCAGGAGGAAATTGACTACCTCAAAAGTCATGGGGTATCCATGAACTTTGAAAAGGCGGCCTATTCAGTGAATAAAGGGATTTGGGGTACCTCAGTAGGAGGAAAAGAAACCCTTACCTCTTCAGATTACTTGCCCGAAGCAGCCTGGCCAACTCAAGTAACGGAACATGAGCCGAAAGAAGTAAAATTGACTTTCGTTCAAGGCCAAATCAAGGGTGTAGATGGGACCCACTATGCTAGTTCTGTTGAAGCCATAGTAAAACTGCAATCCCTCGCAGCACCCTACGGGATCGGTAGAGATATCCACGTAGGTGATACCATTATCGGAATTAAAGGTCGTGTAGGCTTTGAAGCCGCTGCTCCTGTAATTTTGATCAAAGCGCATCAATTGATTGAAAAGCACACCTTGACCAAATGGCAACTGTATTGGAAAAAGCAGGTAGCGGAGTTTTACGGCAACCATCTCCACGAAGGGCATTTCCTAGATCCTGTCATGCGTAATTTTGAAACTTTTCTAGAAAGCACTCAGGAGCAGGTTTCTGGAGAAGTTCGGGTTTTGCTGCAACCTTACCGATTTACTTTATTAGGCATCACTTCCGAACATGATCTCATGTCCGCCAAATTCGGCTCTTATGGAGAAATGAACAAAGGCTATACGGGTGAGGACGTCAAAGGATTTACGCGCATCTTGGGCAACCAAACCGCCATCTTCCACAAGGTGAAAAACTCAAATGACTAAGTTAAAAACAGCCGTAATCGGTGCCGCTGGATATACTGGGGCTGAGCTTGTTCGACTGCTAGTAAATCATCCTGCTTGCGAATTGGTTTGTCTTCATTCCTCAAGTCAAAAAGGCAAACGAGTGGATGAAGTGCATGGGGATTTAATTGGGGACTGTGACTTGCACTTTACAACAGAAGTTCCAACTTCTGGATTAGATGCCGTCTTTTTATGTCTTCCTCATGGAGAGACCGCGTCCTTCCTCGAAAATCATTCCTTTCCAGAATCCACAGTTTTGATCGACTTATCTACCGATTTTCGAGATGAATCCGCTGGCTTTGTATACGGCCTTCCAGAGGTCAATGCACAAAAAATAAGCAAAGCCAAAAGAATTGCTAACCCAGGTTGCTTCGCTACGGGTATCCAATTGGCCTTGGCCCCTGCGATACAGCAGGATTGGGTGAAAGGCCCAGTGCATGTTACAGGGATTACAGGTTCTACCGGAGCAGGAAAAAGCCTAACTGCAACCTCTCATTTTAGTTACCGGACCGGAAATGTATCGGTTTACAAGTTGTTTACCCATCAGCACCTGAAAGAAATCAACCAAACTTTCCAACAGTTGAATCCTGGGACTCCATCTGAGCTAATGTTTGTTCCTTATCGGGGCAATTTTACAAGAGGAATATGGATTACAGCCTATTTCCCTTTTACTGGAACCCAAGAAGAAGCCTTGGAAACCTATCGCCAGTTTTATGCTGAATCGGCATTCACGCATATTTCGAGTCAGGAACTCGATTTAAAACAGGTGATCAATACCAATAAGTGCCTCCTTTCGCTTCAAGTAGAAAAGGGACAGCTCGTGGTCTATTCTGCCATCGACAACCTTTTGAAAGGCGCTTCAGGTCAGGCTGTTCAAAACTTTAACCTAGCCTTTGGATTGGATGAGAAAATGGGTTTGAACTTGAAATCAAGTGCCTTCTAAAAAAATCCAGTTTCAAAATCACCCTTCAAATACTGTGAAATGAACTTATTCGACGTTTATCCTCTGATTCCAGTTACCCTAGTGAAAGCTGAGGGTTGCCGCTTGTGGGACGAGCAGGGTCAGGAATACTTGGATTTGTATGGAGGTCATGCCGTCATCTCCATTGGACATAGCCATCCAAAGTATGTTGAGCGAATCAGTGAGCAGGTAAAGCAGTTGGGGTTTTACTCCAACTCCATTCATATTCCTTTGCAACAAGCCCTAGCAGATAAATTAGCCGAGCTATCCTGTTTGCATAGTTACCAACTTTTCCTAGTCAATTCAGGTGCTGAGGCCAATGAGAACGCCTTGAAAATGGCCTCATTTGTGACTAAGAAACCAGGATTCATTGCATTTTCAGGCTCTTTTCATGGCCGTACTTCTGCGGCAGTGGCTCTAACAGACAATCCCAAACTGGTGGCTCCTTGTAATGCTCGCGAGGATTTCCACATTCTCCCCTTTGGAGATTTGGAATCAGTCGAACAGGTACTTTCTACCCAAGCCATTGCTGGAATCATCGTGGAAGGAATACAAGGTGTAGGAGGTATTCAAGTGCCGAATCCTGAATTCTTAATTGGCCTTTCCACACTAGCCAAAAAGTACGAGGCCAAACTCATCTTAGATGAAGTGCAGTCTGGCTATGGACGCACAGGAAGATTTTTCGCTCACCAGTGGGTAGATGGGCTTTATCCAGATCTGATTACCATCGCCAAAGGCATGGGAAATGGATTTCCAATTGGTGGACTTTTACTTTCAGAAGAATTTAAAGCAAGTTACGGACTTCTGGGCACCACATTTGGAGGCAATCACCTCGCCTGTGCAGCAGGACTTGCTGTGCTTGAAGTGATGGAGGCTGAAAGATTGCAACAGAAAGCTTTGGAATTGGGAGAGCGCCTGATGGCTGAACTTCGAAGCATTCCCGGAGTAGTGGCAGTCCGAGGCAAAGGCTTGATGATTGGCTTAGATCTGAATCAAGATGCAGGCCCCATCCGTTCCCTCTTGGTATCCAAATACAAGATGTTTACCGGTTCGGCTGCAGGAAAGGAAACGATCCGTCTACTCCCTCCCTTGTCTGTTGAATGGAATCAGTTACATTCGTTTGTAGTCGCATTAAAAGAAATATTGCGTAGCGAAACCCTTTAAACTACCTGCCATGAATCATTTCATCCAATTTGAATCCAAAGCACTCGGTCAGGAATTACTGGAATTAGCCGCTTTATACAAAGCCAATCCTACCCTTCATTCTAGCAAGGGCAAGGGAAAACGAATAGGCTGTATTTTTCTAAATCCATCCCTTCGCACACGCGTATCTACCCAGATCGCTGCTCAGCAACTTGGAATGGAGGCCATCGTTCTCAACATGGATAAGGAAGGATGGGCCCTCGAAATGCAGGAAGGTGCAGTGATGAATAAGGGTACTGTAGAACACATCAAGGATGCTGCAGGCGTTTTGGGCGCTTATTTTGATATTTTGGCACTTCGCGCCTTTCCATCATTAACTCATAAGGAGGACGATGTCTCTGACTTCGTCCTGCATCAATTTATCAAGTACAGCGGAATACCTGTTGTTAGTTTGGAATCTGCCATTCGTCACCCACTTCAAAGTTTGGCCGACCAACTCACCATTCAGGAATTATCTAAGGATAAAAAAAGACCGAAAGTAGTCCTCACTTGGGCTCCGCATATCAAAGCCATCCCCCATGCTGTTGCCAATAGTTTTGCAGAATGGACCCTAGGCATGGGCCATGACCTCACCATCTGCCATCCCGAAGGCTATGAATTGGATGCTGAATTTACCAAAGGAGCTAATTTAACTAATGATCAAGAAGAAGCATTACAAAATGCTGATTTTGTGTATGTTAAAAATTGGTCTGCTTTCAATGAATATGGAAAAATATTGTGTACCGATGAGCGCTGGATGCTAACTGAATCACACCTCAAGAATGCCCCAGAGGCCAAGGTCATGCATTGCTTGCCGGTCCGTAGAAATGTAGAACTATCTGATGAAATCTTAGATGGTCCACGCTCCTTGGTGCAGCAGCAGGCATTGAATCGAATCTATGCGGCCCAGGCGGTGCTTAGCAAACTTCTCGGATAATTTTTTTATTTTGAGAAATCTATGAAAATCTCCATCATCAAAATCGGCGGAAATGTAATTGACTATCCTGAAAAACTGGATGAGTTTTTGAGCATTTTTGCAAAAGTTCCAGGCTACAAAATCTTGGTACATGGAGGTGGCGTGATGGCTTCTCGATTTGGTGAAAGCATGGGCATCATGCCCGAAATGGTAGATGGACGGCGAATTACGGACAAGGACACCTTGGATATCGTAACCATGGTCTATGCGGGCTTGATCAACAAGACCGTCGTAGCCAAACTGCAGGCACTAAAAGTAAATGCTTTGGGCATGACAGGTGCCGATGGAAACCTGATTCGGTCCATCAAGCGACCTGTCAAAGGAATTGATTACGGGTTTGTGGGGGATGTTCAAGAAATCAATACCCAACTCATCCAGCATTTGCTTCAGGCGGGACTACTTCCAGTGATCAATGCGATTACCCATGACCAAAAAGGCCAACTACTCAATACAAATGCTGATTCCATTGCTTCTGCCCTAGCCACTGGATTGGCGCTAGAGCACCATGTGGACTTATACTTTTGTTTCAACAAACCTGGCGTCCTGGTGGATGAAAAAAATGAGCAATCTATTATTCCTTTGATCAATGAGGACATCTACAAAGAACTTCGAAAGGAAAATGTAATTCATTCGGGCATGATTCCCAAGTTGGACAATGCCTTTGAAGCCTTGAAACAGGGGGTTCAGAGAGTATGGATAGGGAAAGCAGAAAACTTGCTGATGGCCGTAAAGGGCAAAAAAGCGGGTACCATTATCGAACGACAACGTTACGATTTGTATTGATGGAAACGCTCAAATCCGATGCGATCGCGCTACTGAAGCAGTTGATTTCTACTCCATCTTTTTCAAAAGAAGAAGACGGAACGGCAGCATTGATCGAACAATTTCTATCCAGTAAAGGAGCAAATCCTCAGCGTCAGGGAAACAATGTATGGGCATATGCCTCTCCCTTTCGTTCTGATCTGCCATCGATATGGCTAAATTCCCACCACGACACTGTCAAGCCAAATACAGGATATACACAGGACCCCTTCTCCCCCATTGAAAAAGATGGGAAATTGTACGGATTAGGTTCCAATGATGCGGGGGGTCCTTTGGTAGCCCTAATTGCTACCTTCTGCTACTTTATTGGAAAGGATTTGCCCTTCAATTTGCTCCTTGTAGCCTCGGCCGAAGAAGAAATTTCTGGTTCCAATGGCATCAGCAGTCTCCTAGGCCTACTGCCTCCTGCTGAATTAGTATTGGTGGGAGAACCCACCCAACTGAAATTGGCCATCGCAGAGAAAGGATTGCTTGTCCTTGATGGATCTATAACCGGCAAGGCGGGACATGCCGCACGAGAAGAAGGAACCAATGCCATTTACCTGGCATTGAATGACTTGGAAAAAGTCAAAAACTACAAGTTTTCCAAAGTATCCCCCTTTCTAGGCCCTACCAAAGTCTCCTGCACCGTGATCCAGGCGGGACACCAGCACAATTTGGTGCCCGAACTTTGCCATTACGTCTTAGATGTACGTGTCAATGAATTGTACACGCACGAAGAGGTTTTGGATGAGTTAAAAGTCGCCTTGGACGCAACTCTTGTACCTCGGTCCATGCGTTTGCGTTCCTCCTGCTTGCCAGAAGGGCATCTATTGCATGAAGTAGTAAAAAGTTTGGGCTTAGAAACCTTCGGAAGCCCTACCCTATCCGATCAGGCCTTAATTCCTTATCCTTCAGCAAAGATTGGCCCTGGAGATTCTGCCCGTTCCCATACGGCAGATGAATTTATCTTTATTCAAGAGGTTGAGGATGGCATTTCTCGATACATTTCTATTCTTGAGACCTACGCCAATCATTCACTTCACCCTAGCACTACGTTATGAAACTTTGGCAAAAAACTACGACCAGCAAAAAAGAAGTAGAGCAATTTACCGTAGGTAGAGATCCCGAATTCGATATCCTCTTGGCTCCATACGATGTTTTGGGCTCCATGGCACATGCATCAATGCTAACTACTATCGGCTTATTGAGCAAAGAAGAGAATGCGCTACTCCAAAAAGGGTTAAAAGAGATTTACGTAGAGATCGAGCAAGGAAAATTTGCCATCGAAACCGGTGTGGAAGATGTTCATTCCCAAGTAGAATTACTGCTAACCCAGCGTTATGGAGAGGTGGGTAAAAAACTCCACAGCGGAAGAAGTCGAAATGACCAGGTTTTGGTGGATTTAAAGTTGTTTTACCGAGAGGCCATCCGTGAGATTTTTGAGGAAGCCATTGGCTTGGCGGATCAGTTGATTCAACTGGCGGAGACACACAAAGAAGACTTGATGCCAGGCTACACCCACACCCAATTGGCGATGCCTTCCTCCTTTGGTTTGTGGTTTGCTTCCTTTGCAGAAGGCCTTAGCGAAGATTTAGACTTGCTTCAGGTGGCCTTTGCGTTGAGCAATAAAAATCCCCTGGGCTCCGCTGCAGGCTATGGCTCAAGTTTTCCACTTGACCGAACGATGACCACCCGCCTTTTGGGTTTTGCTGACTTACACCACAACGTCATCAATGCACAAAATAGCCGCGGAAAAACCGAGCGAACGATTGCTTTTGCTTTGGCTGGGATGGCCGGAACGTTGAATAAGCTCTCCTCCGATGTTGTTCTATTTTGCAACCAACATTTTGGGTTTATCTCATTCCCAGATGAGTTGACTACGGGCAGTAGTATCATGCCTCACAAAAAAAATCCCGATGTATTTGAGTTGATTCGTGCCAAAACAAATCAAATTCAGGGCCTTCCAGGAACAATAGGGTTTCAACTAACCAACCTTACCTCTGGCTACCATCGAGACATGCAACTGCTGAAAGAGGAGATTTTTCCAGCGCTGGAATCCTTGCGCTCCTGTCTTCAAATGTCCAGATTTATGTTGAATGCAATTCAGATTCGAAAAAACATTCTAAATGATCCATTTTACATGCACCTATTTTCGGTAGAAGTCGTAAATGAACTGGTGCTAAAAGGAGTTCCCTTCCGCGATGCGTACAAACAGGTTGGGGAGGATATCGAAGCCAATCGTTTTGCAGTCAATCAAAAAATGGTAGTTCATAGTCATGAAGGAAGTATCGGAAATTTATCGCTGGATGAAATCCGTACAAAATTAACCCTTGCAAGCGCTAAATTTGACTTTAAAACAATGAATCAAGCCATTGAAGCACTCTTAAACAGAAATTGAAGCGCTTCTTTCTTGTTTTTTAACTCTTTAGCGGAAATATCAAGTCACCAACAGAGATTTAGGTTAACTAATGGCATTTTTTTTTAAACAGTTTAACCATAAATTAGATTTAGTAAGTGTAAAAATAATTTTTATACAATTGATTTTTTTGGGGTATACTTGACTATGAAGAATAAGATTCGTGACATTTTCAGAAATGATTTAAAGTCTAGTTTAGTTGTATTCTTGGTTGCCCTACCGCTTTGTCTAGGTATCGCAATTGCCAGTGGTGCCCCTCCCATGTCGGGCCTAATTGCAGGGATTATTGGTGGAATTGTTGTAGGAGCAATCTCAAAGTCAGCTGTATCCGTAAGTGGACCCGCTGCAGGTCTAACGGTGATTGTACTGGATTCCATTACAAGCCTAGGTACTTTCCCTTACTTTTTGGGCGCATTAGTAGCCGCCGGAATTATTCAGTTTTTATTGGGGCTTGCTAAAGCAGGAGTTTTAGGGTACTATTTTCCCCATGCCGTAATCAAAGGCATGCTCACCGCAATTGGCTTAATTTTAATTCTGAAGCAGATTCCACACGCAGTAGGCTATGACAAGGATTTCTTGGGAGATTTTGCCTTCAACCAAGCAGATCAGCACAATACCTTCTCTGAAATTTACTATGCCTTACTCTATTTTAGTCCTGGGGCAATTCCAATAATCCTGATTTCATTGGGATTGATTCTATTTTTTGAAAAACCTGCTATCAAAAAAAATCGCTTTTTAGGGGTGGTTCCCGGAGCTCTTTGGGCAGTTTTAGCCAGTATTGGCATCAACAAACTCTACAAACAAATCAGGCCAGATTGGGTGCTAGACAACGAACACCTAGTGATCTTGCCAAGCATATCGAGTTGGAAGGATCTTCCCTCCTTAGTTACCCTACCTGAATTTGATCTGATCACCACTTCTAGTTTTTGGATTATAGCGGTAACCCTTGCAGTAATTGGAAGTATTGAAACGCTACTTTCGATTGAAGCGGGCGATAAAATGGATCCCTACAAAAGGACTACTCCTACCAGTTGGGAGTTAATGGCCCAAGGAATAGGAAATACGGTTTCAGGACTTATTGGTGGCCTTCCCATCACAGCAGTAATTGTTCGAACTTCTGCAAATATTGAATCTGGAGCAAAAACCAAATGGTCAACGATATTGCATGGCGTCCTGCTAGTTGCATTGGTAGTGAGTATTCCTGGATTACTCAACCAAATCCCCTTGAGTGGATTAGCGGCTGTACTCCTTGTTGTAGGCTATAAACTCGCAAAACCCTCCCTTTTTGTAAAAGAGTTTAAAAAAGGCTGGGACCAATTTTTACCTTTTATTGTGACGGTCATCTCAATTCTACTAACCGATCTGCTGGTAGGTATAGGAATTGGATTGGTGGTAGGTTTATTTTTTGTGATCAAAACAAATTTCCATCGTTCAGTTTTGGTTACTGAGCACAAAGGAAATTACCTGGTAAAACTTCAAAAAGATGTGTCTTTTTTAAATAAGGCGCTATTGATGAGAGAATTGAGTCAGATTCCAGATGGAAGTAAGGTCGTTCTAAATGCGACCATGGCTCGATTTATCGACCATGACATTCAAGAAGTTTTAAATGATTTTATCAGCAGTGCCGCATCCAAAAACATAAGTTTAGTGATTGAAAACTATCCATATTACGTAAACGAAGAAGCATGAGCCCATACGAAAAATTATTACTTCAAAATAAAGCTTGGTCTGAAGAAAAACTTCAGCAAGACAAGGATTTTTTCAATCGCCTTTCGCACCAACAAAAACCTAAATTTCTTTGGATAGGCTGTTCAGATAGCCGGGTTCCAGCAAACGAAATTACGGGTACAGACCCAGGTGAGGTCTTTGTACATCGGAATATTGCCAATATGGTGGTGCATACAGATCTAAACCTATTGTCTGTACTTCAATATGCAGTAGAAGTATTGGAAGTAGATCACATCATCGTTTGTGGGCACTACGGATGTGGAGGGATAGAGGCAGCTTTGGGAAACAAGAGTTTTGGATTGATCAATAAATGGCTTCGGAATATCAAGGAAGTCTATAAAATGTACCAAGCAGAAATTGATGCCATTTCAACACACCAAGATCGTGTAAATCGCCTCGTCGAACTGAATGTTTTAGAGCAATGCCAGGATTTGATCAAAACATCGATCATCCAAAAATCATGGCAAGACCGAAAATCACCGGAAATCCATGGTTGGGTCTATGGCCTTAACAATGGATTAGTTAACGAACTTACCACCATCAAACCTGACTTTGAAGCAATACATCCTATTTTTAGGTATTCGGAAGGTCAATTGTAAATAACTTCGTATTTACCCTTTTTAGGAAATTGTAGTCCGATTGTTGAATTAGATTAGTTCGAATGTTTTATTTTTCGATTCAGCTGCTATTATTCTTCAATGCAAACCGGATCTTTTCATTCTTCAACACCCCTTCTTCTTGAATCAGGAGAGGTTTTGGGGCAGTATTCCCTAGCCTACACCACCTATGGCCAACTCAATGCAGACCATTCCAATGTGGTTTGGGTGGTGCATGCGCTTACCGGAGATGCACAAGTTGCGGATTGGTGGAGTGGATTGGTTGGTGAAAATGCACTCTACAATTTTTCCTCCCACTTCATTATCTGCGCCAATCTCCTTGGAAGCAGCTATGGGTCAACCAATGCACTCAGTGAAAATCCTTTGACCGGCAGCCCCTATTTTTATGATTTCCCAGTACTCAGCACACGGGATTTGGCGCAGAGTTTGGAAAGCCTTCGGCAGCATTTGAAAATTGAAAAAATTCATACGCTCATCGGAGGATCGTTAGGCGGCCAAGTCGCATTGGAATGGGCTTATACCTTGGAGAAAAAACTTAAGCATGCCATCATCATCGCCTCGACTGCAAAAACTTCCCCTTGGGTCATTGGATTTAATGAGGCGCAACGCATGGCCATCGCTACGGATATCACTTGGGGACAAGTACACCAAGATGCAGGCAAGAAAGGCCTTGAGGCAGCTCGAGCCATTGCGATGCTTAGTTACCGTAATCCACTAGATATCAATACCAAGGAAAAGGAATCCACTGAAAAGCTAGATGGTTTTTTAGCCGCATCCTACCTCAGGTACCAAGGTTCCAAATTGGCCAAACGCTTTCAAGCCTTCTCCTACTGGACCTTAACTAAAGCCATGGATAGTCACGATATCGGTAGAGGACGAGGTGGAGTTGAAGACGCATTGAAAGAAATACAAGCCCAGGTATTGGCAGTTGGGGTCAATTCTGACCTCCTTTTTCTTGCCGAAGAAGCTCGGTATTTAAGTCTTACTGTATCCTTTGGTACTTATGGAGAAATCGTGTCTAGCGCAGGTCATGACGCTTTTTTGATTGAGTTTTCACAACTTTCTAGGCTAATTGAAAACTTTTACCATACAAATGTAAAGTAGTCTTTATCCATTAGGTTGTACTTACTAAAATGCACTCCATTGTGAAAATCACATGTAAATGGATTCAAACTAAAGCCTTTCGTCAAAAATTCAGCTTTACGGATTTTTTAAATGTTCAATCAAAAGTCCCTACTTGTTTTTCAGGTTAGGGATTTACAGAAAAAAAGTAGGTTGAAAAACTATCCAAGTATCATTTCTTAGAGGAACCTTTTTCATTTGTTCTAGTTTTAGGGTTTACTTAAAGGATAGAATGTAGGTATGACCCAACAGTTAAATGGTTTCCGATGGCATCAGTGGTGTTCGATTTTAAAGGATTGAAATTGACCTTATTGCCTGAAAAGGCAGTTTGGATTGAATCCTTGCGTATTTTATTGCTGGCGGATCTTCATTTTGGAAAAGCTTCTCATTTTCGAAAAGCTGGAATTCCAATTCCAGAGCAAGTCCATGACTTGGATTACAAGCGCCTAGAAAAATTAGTTCGAAAGCATTCCCCTACCCATACCTACTTCCTGGGAGATTTATTTCATAGTACATGGAATGAGCAATGGGAGGATTTGCTTTCTTTTTTGGGTCAATTTCCAGAGACAACCTTTCATTTGGTACTTGGAAACCATGACATTTTACCAACAGCGCATTACCAAAATTCGCGACTTCAGGTACATCAGAAACCCATAATTTTGGAATCTTTGTTACTCAGCCATGAGCCAAAACCTGCCCCTAATGGCTTGCTCAATATCTGTGGTCACATCCATCCAGGAATTCTACTAAAGGGAAAAGCCAAGCAATCGGTACGCATCCCTTGTTTTCATTACACTGCGGATAGTTTGGTTTTGCCCAGCTTCGGGAATTTTACTGGACTTTTCTTAATCGATGGCAAAAAAACAGATTTTATTTGGGGCATAGCCGAAGAGCGCGTAATTCCCATCCTTTCTCCTGCCGTTATTGGGTAAATCGCCTAAGCTTTTCTATTTTTGAATAGAATTTGATATTTCATGGCCAATCCAGCAAAAACAAAAAAACAACTCGGATATTTTAAGTTCGGTAGCGTCCTTTTTAGCACGACCTTATCGCTTTTTATCGTGGGGCTTTTTGGAATTATTTTGATTCAAGCGAGTTCACTGACTAAAATGATTCGAGAGAATATTGAAATTCAGGTATTCTTGGATAAGGGATTGAGCCCCGAACAGCTAGCGCAAATTCGTAAAAATTTAGCCGAAAGGCCCTTTGTGCTAACCAAAGGAGATAGTGTTCAATTGAGATTCATTTCGAATAAAGAAGCTGCTGAAACGTTTGTAAAAAATACGGGGGAAGATTTCACTAAATTTTTAGAAGACAACCCCCTTCGTGACAGTTATGTGTTTCCGGTTTCAGAAGAATTCCAAAGTTCTGAGCAATTGACCAGCATTGCAAAGGAGTTGGAAACAGTCCCTGGGGTATTTGAAGTCTCCTACATGACTGACTTGGTCGATTCCATCAATAATAATCTGTTTAAGGTTTCCTTAATTATGGGAGGATTTATCCTTATCCTTATTGTGACCGTAATTATGTTGATCAATAATACGATTCGATTGGCACTCTTTTCTCAGCGTTTTTTGATACGCTCCATGCAGTTGGTCGGTGCTACTCGTGATTTTATTCGCAAACCTTTCTTAATTCGAGCCTTCCTTTTTGGGGTTTTGGCTGGGATTTTAGCCTCTACCATTTTATTTGTTCTTTTGGAATACACCAAGGGAAATATCGAAGGTTTTGCAGCCCTGCAAAATACTGAATTGATGCTCATCCTATTTGCTACCTTGTCGATCATGGGAGGACTCCTGTCTGGATTTAGTACCTTGCGTGCAGTCAATAAATACTTAAACATGTCCTTGGACGAACTCTATTAATCCATGAGCAATACCCCTTTTCCCTTTTCCAAAAAGAATTACCTACTCCTGTTTATAGGTTTGGGGCTAATTGTGCTAGGTTTTGTAATCATGGGAATAGATGATACACCTCATGGCAACGGATTTTTGGGACTCACTCTTGGTCCAATAATTACCCTTGCCGGATTTGTATTTGAGTTCTACGCCATTTTTGCGAAGTCCTCCAAATCCTAAATTCCTACTTACTCAGCTAAGGCTCCTCCCTTTCCCATGCAGCAAGAACCTTACGGTGAAGTTTTTTTGATCAACAAACCCTTAGAATGGACATCCTTCGATGTGGTTAAAAAAGTCAGAAATGCTTTACGCATAAAAAAAGTGGGGCATGCAGGTACGCTTGACCCTTTGGCAACAGGTTTACTGATTGTTTGTGCTGGCAAAATGACCAAGCAAATTGACGGTTTCATGGGACAGGAAAAAGAATACACTGGAACCTTTGTCCTGGGTGCTACCACAGAATCTTTTGATCTTGAAAAACCCATTATTCCGGTAGCGGATCCCACATCCATTACATTGGAACAACTACAAGCTGCAGTTTTACAACTTACTGGAACAATTTTTCAGATCCCTCCCATGCATTCCGCGATTAAAGTGGATGGAAAGCGCGTATATGCTTCTGCACGATTGGGAATTGAAGTAAAAATGAACCCCAGACCAGTAGAAGTTAGGGAATTTGAAATTTGTCGATTTGAAAATGGAGAAGTCGATTTTAGAATCAGCTGTTCCAAAGGAACCTATATTCGGAGTTTAGCTCGTGATTTGGGAGTAAGCCTAGGTGTGGGTGCCTACTTAAAGTCCTTGTGCCGAACCCGAATTGGAACCTACTCCCTCAAGGATTCTAAGGATGTTTCTGAATTGGTTGAAGAAATTAAATCCCGACCCAATGAAAATCTATCACCAACTCACTGATTTTCATCCCCCACACGATGCCGTTGTCACCTCGGGGACTTTCGACGGAGTTCATTTGGGTCACCAGAAAATTCTAAGTAGGCTCAAAGAATTAGCCAAGCGCAAACAGGGAGAAACTGTGCTCCTCACCTATTGGCCGCATCCACGATTGATTCTTCAACCTGAAGATAAAAGTTTACGGCTACTTACTACCCTTACTGAAAAAGTGAAATTACTGGAAGAATTGGGTGTGGACCACTTAATCATTCTTCCATTCACCAAAGAATTGTCTCAAATGAGTTCGGAAGAATTTATACGAGAAATTTTGGTGAACAAAATTCAAACCAAAACCTTGGTGATTGGCTATGATCATAAGTTTGGAAAAAACAGGGAAGGAAGTTTTGAGTACCTCCAAAGTCATAGTCACCTTTTTGGCTTTGATATGGAAGAGATTCCAAGGCAAGATGTGGATGATCTAGCGGTGTCGAGCACCAAAATTAGAACTGCTCTTGCTCAAGGAGATATTTCTACCGCCACTAAATACCTGAGTAGGCCTTACATGCTGACAGGGAAAGTGGTAAAAGGACAACAAATTGGCCGGTCTATCGGGTTTCCTACAGCCAATATTCAAGTGGAAGACGATTACAAGTTGCTTCCTCGCGATGGAGCTTATGCAGTCTATACCGAAGTTGGAAACATTCGATACAAAGCAATTCTAAATATCGGCGATCGGCCTACTGTGGATGGTAAAAAGAAAACCATCGAAGCCCATTTGATTGATTTTGAAGGTGATATTTATGGGCAAGATCTTCCGATTTATTTCAAGGAATTTTTACGCGAGGAGGAAAGATTTGAAAGTTTAAATGCACTCAAAAATCAGTTGTTGGTAGACCGCGAACGTGCTATCTTTATCTTATAAACCCAAAAGCAATGATTCAAAAAACTGTAAAAAATGCAGAAGAGGCTGTAGCAGATATTTCGAATGGAGCCATGCTGATGATGGGAGGCTTTGGATTGAGCGGAATTCCTGAAAACTGCATCACGGCCCTACTTAAAAAAGGAGTTCGTGACCTGACCATCGTTTCCAACAATGCTGGAGTGGACGAATTTGGTATTGGCCTTTTCCTTAAAAAGCGCATGGTGAAGAAAATGATTTCGAGCTATGTGGGAGAAAACGATGAGTTTGAGCGACAGCTTTTATCAGGTGAATTGGACGTGGAGTTAGTTCCTCAAGGAACCTTGGCAGAACGAATCCGTGCCGGTGGAGCTGGAATACCTGCTTTTTATACGCCTGCTGGAGTAGGAACTGAAGTAGCTGAAAACAAAGAAATCCGCGAGTTTAATGGGAAGCTGTACTTGATGGAAACTGCCTTGATCGCAGATTTTGCGTTAGTAAAAGCATGGAAAGGCGATACAGCAGGAAATTTGATATTTAAAGGCACGGCAAGGAATTTCAACCCCATGATGGCAACTGCAGGAAAAATCACTATTGCAGAAGTGGAAGAATTGGTTCCAATTGGAGAATTAGATCCAAACGCCATCCATACACCTGGAATCTATGTACAACGGATTTTTCAGGGAGAAAAGTATGAAAAACGAATTGAGCAGCGAACGGTATCCCTTTAAGGGTAAAAACTCGTGAGCGAATCCTTTCTCCAACTTAAACTTTTCAAACCCAATGTTAACTAAAGAACAAATCGCCAAAAGAATTGCCAAAGAAGTTGAACATGGGCAATACATCAACTTAGGAATAGGTATTCCGACTTTGGTAGCCAATTACATCCCTTCTCACCTTGATGTAGTCCTTCAATCTGAAAATGGCTTGTTGGGCATAGGACCTTTTCCCAAAGAATCAGCTGTAGATCCAGATTTAATCAATGCTGGCAAGCAAACAATCACCATGCTACCTGGTTCAGCAATTTTTAATTCGGCAGAATCTTTTGCCATGATACGTGGAGGACATGTGCACCTCACGATTCTAGGAGCAATGGAAGTCTCTGAGCATGGAGATATTGCCAACTGGAAGGTACCTGGAAAAATGGTGAAAGGCATGGGCGGAGCCATGGATTTAGTAGCTTCGGCCAAACACATCATTGTGGCCATGCAGCATTGTTCAAAAGATGGGCATTCCAAGTTATTGACTACTTGCACCCTTCCACTTACTGGAATTCGCTGTGTGAAGAAAATAGTGACCGACCTGGCTGTTTTGGAAGTTTCCCCATCGGGAGGATTTATCCTTTTGGAGCGGGCGCCGGGCGTCACCGTAGAAGAAATTAAATCTAAAACAGCAGGCAAATTGATCATCAACGGTGAAATCCCGGAGATGACCTTTGATTAATCCTGAATTTCTAAAGTAAATCTTTCAGTTAATAAATCGTATGAAAAAATCAGAAATCAACTTTCAAATTGAATTGGATGAGGCCAACCTACCTAAAGTCATTCGCTGGGATGCATCTGATAAAGAAGGTGAAGGAGCAGATTCCACAAAAAGTATCAGTTTGAATGTTTGGGACAACCTCAACCACTCTACACTTCGAATCGACTTGTGGACCGATGACATGTCTGTAGTAGAAATGAAACGATTCTATATTGATATTCTTGGAGGAATGGCCCAAACCATTTTAAATAGCACAGGAGATGAATATATGTCGGAAGAAATTAAAGACTTGTGTGACCGATTGGTGAAGCATGTGAATGAAGAAAACAAAAAAAGCCTTTGAGTGGCTATTCAAACTAAAAATGAACGTATTGGAAGAAGATTTTAGTAGTTTCCCGCTAAATTACTGATTCGAGTATTGTCAATAAAAACCGTTTTTTAAATCATTATTATTAATAAAACATCGATATAATTAATATTTTAAAATTTAAAGCCTCATTATTGAAAATTATTCAAAATTAATGGAAAACAGACTTTGTTTTTTTTTCTAGGAAAACGATAGAAAATTACCATTTTACTATAAATTTCGAATAATTGGATTGGATTCACCTTAATTCAAAAACCATCTTAACTATTTTACAAAATTAGCCTATGAAAAATTTTACCAGAAAAATCTGGAGTTCAGTGCTTTCAGCGGTAGTATTCCTTGCATTAGGAACTTCTGTTGCACTAGCTCAGACTACCATCTCCGGTACGGTCACGGATGCGGACACAAAGGAAACTTTGGTAGGGGTAAACATCCTCGTGAAAGGAAAAGTAATTGGAACAATTACTGACCTATCCGGTAAGTTTACCTTGAATGTAAACCAAGAACCTCCATTTACTTTGGTATTCTCCATGGTTGGTTTCGGAACCAAAGAAGTCGAAATCACAGGAGGAGTTTCCAACCTTTCGGTTGAACTAGCCGAAGCTTCTATCTTAGGACAGGAAGTGGTGGTATCCGCATCAAGAGTGGAAGAAAGTATCCTTAAATCTCCTGTTTCTGTGGAGAAGATGGATATCATTGCGATTCGTGATGTTCCTCAAGCGAGTTTCTACGATGCCTTGAACAACATGAAGGGTGTGGAAATGAGCACACAGTCTTTGACCTTCAAATCTTTCAATACAAGAGGTTTCAACGCCAATGGTAACGTAAGAACGGTACAAATGATTGATGGAATGGACAACCAGGCTCCAGGACTTAACTTCTCTGTAGGTAACATTGTAGGTATTTCTGAATTGGATTTGGAAAGCGTAGAATTGCTTCCAGGTGCAGCATCTGCGTTGTATGGACCAAATGCGATCAACGGCATCTTGTTGATGAATTCAAAAAATCCCTTCCAATACCAAGGCCTTTCTGCAAGCGTTAGAACGGGTTTAATGGATCAGAAAGACAGAACCACTCAGGGAACTGGATTCTATGACTTTAGCATGCGTTATGCTAAAGCAATCAACGATAAGTTTGCCTTTAAAGTAAACATGTCTTATTTGAAGGCAGATGACTGGCAAGCGAATGATTTCCGTGATCAATCCTTGCTGAACGCTTCACGTATCAACAGAGGTGATCGAATAACTAACCCTGGATACAATGGGGTAAACATTTACGGTGACGAAACCAACGTGAACATGAACTCTGTCGCTCAGAGCATGATTTCCGCAGGTGCATTGCCAGCTGCTCTTCTTCCACTAATTCCACAGACTTTTGTATCAAGAACTGGATACAGAGAATCTGATATTGCGGATTACGGGACTAAGTCTTTGAAATTTAATGCTGCATTGCATTACCGAATCAATGACCGTGTCGAAGCAATTCTTCAAGGAAACTATGGCTTCGGTACCACCGTATATACTGGAGCTGATCGTTATTCCATCGCCAACTTCAGAATGGGTCAATACAAGGCAGAGTTAAAAGGTGCCAATTGGTTCTTGAGAGGTTACACTACTCAGGAGCGTTCTGGTGATGCCTTTGCCGTAGGTATTGCTGCACAAGGTATCAACGAAGCTTGGAAGCCTAGCAGTACTTGGTTCCCACAGTACGTAGGTGCTTTTGCACAAGCAAGAGCTAGAGGTCTAGACAATGCAATGGCACACGATGCTGCTAGAGCATTTGCTGATCAAGGTAGATTAATTCCTGGAACTGCTGCATTTGAAGCCGCTAAAGCTGCGGTTACTAGTCGCCCAATCCCAGGAAATGCACAAGGAGTAGGTGCAAAATTTGTAGATAAAACCAACTTGTACCATGTGGAAGGTTCTTACCAGTTCACAGACATCAAATGGGCAGATTTCGTTGTAGGTGCTAACTTCAGAACTTACCAACTCAACTCTGACAAAACTCTTTTCGCAACTGACGAAAATGGGGATGAATTCACCATCAAAGAGCATGGTGCTTATGTACAAGGTGCTAAGTCATTATTCAATGACAAGTTCAGATTGACTGCTTCTGCACGCTACGACAAAAACGAAAACTTCAAAGGACAATTGTCCCCACGTGTTTCGGGTGTTTATTCTGTAGGAACGCACAATTTTAGAGCATCTTACCAGACTGGTTTCCGTATGCCAACGACACAAGATCAATACATTGACTTGGTCACTCCACAGGCAAGATTGATTGGTGGTCTTCCACTTTTCAGAAATAAGTACAACTTCTCTGGAAACCCAGTGTATACCCTAGCAACGGTAACCAACTTCGGGGGTGCAGTATTGGCAGGTACTCAGCCTTCTTCACCAGTATTCCAGGCTTCTATTGCACAAGCTACTCAGTTGGCCATTACGCAAGCAACGTCAATCGTTACCCAGCAAGTAGTAGCTGGCCTAATTCCTGCTGCTCAAGCTCCAGCAGCTATCGCAGCCTTGGTACCTAGTATCGTTCCACAGATTGCGGCTCAGTTAGTTCCTGCTAACGCTGCTGCTGCTGCAAAAGATAGACTTGTACCTTTCAAGCCTAGCGAATTCCGACCTGAAATTGTAAGATCTTACGAATTGGGTTACAAAGGTTTGTTCGCTAACAAATTATTGATCGATGCTTATGCATACTTCAACCGTTTCGAAAACTTTATCGGTGGTCAGGTATTGGTGCAGGATAGAAACTTTGTGGCAACAAGCCCTGCTTCTACCTTAGGACTTAACCTATTGAACGCAAATACTAGAAATATCTATTCCATGCCAGTCAACAGAGAAGAAATAATCAACTCATGGGGATGGGCATTAGGAGCAGATTACCGTTTGCCTAAAAACTACACAATCGGTGGTAACGTTTCTTACAACACCTTACAGAACCTAGAAGAATTGACAGTAACTGGTTTCCAGCCATCTTTCAACACTCCTGAGTACCGTTATGTAGTGAACTTTGCTAACCGTGAGTTCGTAAAGAACATTGGTTTCTCCATGTCCTACAGATGGCAGGGTGAATTTGCTTGGCAGTCTTCTTTCGTGGCTCCAGCAGTATCTTCACAGCAACTTTCTGTGATGCCTGCTTTCGGAACTTTCGATGCGCAAATGAGCGTAAAAATGAAAGCGCTTAAGTCAATCTTGAAAATCGGTGGTTCTAACTTGTTCAACAGCACTGGTTACAGACAGGCTTGGGGTAACCCTACTGTAGGTTCCATGTACTACGTGAGCTTGACTTTTGATGAGTTCTTGAACTAATCGAATCCACTTTCATAAAAAAGGGCTGCTCTTCCGGGCAGCCCTTTTTTTGTACTTGGTACTTTGTACCAAGATCCTCTTGAAGTACCATTTGGGTCAGAACACGAATCCCAAGTTCGACATTCTTAGATTGGAGTTCGGCATTCGAAATTAATAAAGAAGCCTGCCAGTCACAGGCCGGCAAGAACGCTAGCTTTTCTATAAAACCACATAGCCACATAGAGTTTTTCTATGTGGCTATGTGGTTTTAAAAACAAATGTCACTGACTATCGAAGTATTTCACTTACTTTCTTCTTGCAGTCTATGAAACCTTAAGCTACTTAGTACCTTGTTTGTTCGACATTTTTAGATTGGAGTTCGGCATTCGAAATTAATAAAGAAGCCTACCTGTCACAGTCCGGCAAGAACGCTAGCTTTTCTATAAAACCACATAGCCACATAGAGTTTTTCTATGTGGCTATGTGGTTTTAAAAACAAATGTCACTGACTATCGGAGTATTTCACTT
>JACCDV010671861.1_pt1 | contig 92139 bp, 94 predicted proteins | sample 7446131 | NCBI WGS metagenome assembly JACCDV01 (sample SAMN15323448, study PRJNA562643) | freshwater metagenome | isolation source: river surface water | place: USA:Blue River Watershed | collected 2017-08-17 | reverse complement strand
TGGAGCACAAGGTTCTGTTGGAGCACAAGGATTCCAAGGAGCTGTTGGAGCACAAGGTTTACGTGGTTTTCAAGGATTCCAAGGAGCTGTTGGAGCAACTGGTAATACTGGAGCAACTGGAGCACAAGGTTCTGTTGGAGCAACTGGAGCAACTGGATCACAAGGTCCACAAGGATTTACTGGACCAATTGGAGGAACTGGATCACAAGGACCAACTGGACCTACTGGAGCAACCGGACCTCAAGGACCAATTGGATTCCAAGGAGCAACTGGTAATACTGGAGCAACTGGACCACAAGGACCTCAAGGACCAACTGGACCAACTGGATCTAATGGAGCAACTGGTAATACTGGAGCAACTGGACCACAAGGACCTCAAGGACCAACTGGACCAACGGGATCTAATGGAGCAACTGGTAATACTGGAGCAACTGGACCACAAGGACCTCAAGGACCAACTGGACCAACTGGAGCAACTGGTAATACTGGAGCAACTGGACCACAAGGACCTCAAGGACCAACTGGACCAACTGGAGCAACTGGAGCCGCAGGTGGATTTACAACAAATTCTAATGCACAGGTAAATTCATTAGGTGTTGGTGTTGCAGCATCTGGAATGCCAGGTCAAATTAGAGCCACTAATGACGTTATTGCATACTATTCAGATAAAAGACTTAAAGATAATATCAAACCAATTGAAAATGCGTTAGATAAAGTTGGAAAAATTAATGGTGTAACATATACTCAAAATAAACTAGCTGAAGATTTCGGATATAATGATTATAGACAACAAGTTGGTGTAATTGCACAAGAAATTCTAGAAGTATTACCTGAAGTCGTTAAACCAGCACCATTCGATATGGATGAAAATGACAATTCCATCTCCGGTGAAAATTATATAACTGTACAATACGAAAAAATTGTACCTCTTTTAATTGAAGCAATTAAAGAATTAAAAGCAGAAATTGAATTGCTAAAAAAATAATTCTGACATAGAATGATTTTTAAAGGTCCCTTTAGAGGGACCTTTTTTATGCAAATATATAATGTAATATAATAATAAACTAATATATTAAATTCTATATAATAAATATGGCAGACATCATATCACACTTTACAAAACATGATAATATACGAATGTATATTGATTCAATAGAACAAAATCAAAATAGTTATACCTTTAATGGTTGGATTTTTTCAGAAAAAGGAGAAATTTCTTTGATAAAGATAGGTAACAAAAGATTCAATAAATTTTCAGAAAGAAAGGATGTAAAGGAATTTTATCCTAATATTGAAAGTACTCAAATAGGATTTAACATAACAATCGATGGCAGTGAATTATTCGAACCGATTATTATATCTATGGGTAATTTTGTTGAAAAAGAAATTATAATTGAATCACTTGCAAAATGGTTAGCATACTATACTGGTTTTGCAAATCAAGACAAAGGTCTTATTGTGGTAGATAATTTTTACAATGACCCTGACTTTATTAGAGAATGGGCAATTAAAGAAATTAAATTCTCTCCATCCAATTATCATAAAGGAGAAAGAGCCACCAGTCGCTTCTCAATATTCGGTATGAAAGAAAAACTTGAGTCTATTATTGGAAAACCTATTTATAATTGGAATCACGATAGTTATGCTAATGGAATATTCCAATTTTGTACCGCCGATCAACCCATAGTTTATCATGTAGATAATCAAACTTATGCTGGAATGGTATTTTTAACACCTGATGCTCCAGTATCAACTGGTACTTCATTTTATAGAAGTAAAGTTACTGGTGATTATAAATTTGATGATGAAAAAAGACAGACCATCAATTATGTAAGAGCATTTCAAGGTAAAAACGCCGAGATGAACTTCTATGATGGAACTCATTTTGAAAAAATAGATGAAGTTGGAAATGTATATAATAGATTAGTTCTTTTTGATGCTAAAAATATTCATGCTGCCACTCAATATTTTGGAGATGCTATTGATAATGCACGTTTTTTTCACATGTTCTTTTTTGATGTATAATAACTTAATATAATAATATGAAAATTAGTATAATTACTAGATGTACTAGACAACACAATCTTAAAACAGTAAAGGAATCTATATTTAATAATATACCCAAAGGAGTAAAAATAGATTGGCATATAATCTTTGATGTAAACGCACTTAAGGATATTGATGCTGAAATGTTAGGAAACCTTAAAGATAAAAATACAATATTTCATTTTGAAAGAGGAGATAATCAAGGGATGTTATATCCTCAATCTAGTAAATTAATAGAATCATTCAAAAATTGTTGGGTTTACTTTTTAGATGATGATAATTTAATGCATCCTAATTTTTACAAGATAATAAATGAAAATGTAAAAAATAATCCCGATAAATTTATTCATGTGGTTTCGCAATTCGTTGATGGAAAGGATTTTAGTGGACTTAAAATAAGATTAGCTGATCCAAAATCTGTAAAAAAAGGTCATATAGATTTGGCACAATATATCGTGCATTCCAACGTTTATAATACATTCAATTATAAATTTAAACCAGACTATTGTGCAGATGGTATTTTAATAGAACAAATTTTTAATGAAAATCCAAATTGGTTTGCATTTATCATAGACGAACTATGTTATTACAATGCTTTACAAAAAAAATCAATAGCAAATGTTCCAAAAATTCTATATATTGGAGATACTGAGCCGGAATTAAAATCATTTAAAATGCTTAATTATGAGGCAGATAATCTTAATGTAAAGTATTTAAAAAACGATAATAATGTTCATAAAGAAATTATAGAATTTAATCCAGATTGTATTATTACTAGGGGAGAAAATTGGGAAAGCTTTCAATCAATGTCAGTTTTACCAATGCAATTTCGTAGAAAATGGATTAATATATCAAATATGGAAAATGATGAAGTTGTTGGTAATATTGCATATAATGTTTCGATGCAAATTATGTTAGACCCTGATTCACTTGAAGATTCGAATCTGATATCTTATACAACTCCTATATATAATACTGGTCAAAAATTATATAATACATACGAATCTCTTAAACAACAGACATATCAAAATTGGGAATGGATTTTAATAAATGATTCAAGTGATGGAGGTAGAACTCTTAAAATAGCAGAAGATATTGCGTCAAACGATCCTAGAGTTAAAGTATATGATTTTAGAGAAAAAAGTAAAGGTAATATTGGAGAAGTGAAATGGAGAGCTAATTGTATGGCAAAAGGATTTATTCTTGCAGAATTAGACCATGATGATTTATTAGTTCCATGGTGTACTGAGGATTTATATAAAGCAGCAAAGAAGCATCCAGAAGTAGGATTCTTTTTTAATGATACATTAGAACTTGATGAAAACTGGAATTATTTAACATATCCAGAAGGATTTGCACTAGGTTATGGCAAATATAGAGATGAAATGTATAATGGAAAGATGGTAAAGGTAGCAACTCAGCATAATATTAATCCAAAGACAATTAGACATATTGTTGGAGTTCCAAATCATGTTAGGGCATGGCGTCGTTCAACATACTTTGAAATAGGTGGACATAATAGAAATCTTGCGATTGCAGATGATTATGAATTAATTGTAAGAACATTTTTAAAAACAATTACGTGTAAAATTCCAAAGTTAGGATATATTCAGTTTTTATATAATAATCAAAGTGGTCAAAATACGCATGATTTGGCAAGAGCAGATATTCAACGAAGAGTTAGAACAATCGCAGATTATTATAATAAACAAATTAGTGAAAGATTTACTGAATTAGGACTAAATGATTGGGCATTTAATGAAAATCCAAATCAACCTTTATATGTTGAATCAAAATATGGTGATGAAGAAATGCCAGCAAATATTATATATAAAGAAAATGAATAACATATTTGTAAAAATATGGGTACATAATATGGAAGTCGATCACATGGTCGACTTCCTTTTAAATAGAATAAATGAAGCTCCACATTATTTTACAGATGGAAATGTACCTGATTCTATCACGGGAGGATGGATTGAACTCACAATTACATATGAAAATTATTTAAAACTACGACAAGGATCTGAAATAACTACATTTTAAAAATAATTAAACTTTTATTATTATGTTAATATAATATTATATGGCAAAAATAAAAAAAGAACAAAAAATCTCAGTATCAAATCCGAAGATAGGAAATCGGTATCATTTTAAATTTGCAGGTAGTCCAATGTATGGTCCTATTATTGCATTAGATAAAAATTTAACAAAACATTATGGGTATCCATGGTATTGGATGACTGCTGATAATGATAAAATAATATGTAAATATCCTATTTCAATTTATAATATTTTTAATAAAATTTAAATGTATAATATTTCAAATTTAAAATCAATGCTCTTCATTGATATTGAAACTGTTTCAGAATACAAATATTACAATGAATTTTTAGAGCAAAGACCAGGTGCTGAGGTACATTGGATAAAAAAGGCAGATAACTATCGAAGAACTGAATTGGACTGCTCTGATTTAAGCAATACTGATTTGTATATGCAAAACGCAGCTCTACATCCTGAGTTTGCAAAAATTGTAGTTATTTCAATCGGTCAAATTCAATTTGATGAGGATGGAAATCCAGTGACTGAAAAAATCAGATCTTTTTATGGAGATGATGAGGCACAAATTTTACAAGAATTTATGGAAACTGCAACCGCAATCTTTGCTAAAAATCCAGCGGTTAAATTTGTTGGACATAATATTAAAAACTTCGATTTTCCATTTTTGATTAAAAGGTCAATCATTAATGGAATAAAAATTCCATATCAATTTCATTTTCATGATAAAAAACCATGGGAAACTTGCCTAATCGATACCTATGACGTATGGAAATTTGCAGGTTGGAATAGTGCTTCTCTAGATTTGATTTGTGATTCATTACGCATTCCATCTCCTAAAGCAATTATGAAAGGAGATGAAACCACAGCCGAATATTGGAATGGAAATCTAGAGAAAATTAAGACATACTGTGAAGGAGATATTAAGTCAACAATGAACGTGCTACTTAAGTTATCATGTTTGCCAATACTTAGTTAATCATGAAGATATGGGCTTACGTTACAGTGTGGAATGAAGAGAAGATGCTTCCTTATTATCTAAGACACTATCTTCAGTTTTGTGAAAGAATAATAGTCCTAGATAATGAGTCAACAGACAGCACTCTAGATATCTGTAAGCAATATAATAATGTTGATGTAAGAACATTTTCAACTAATAACACCTTTAATGATTTCGCTCATCTTGATTTAAAACATCAATGTATTGAGGAGGCAAAGGGCAACGCCGATTATATTATAGTAAGTGATTGTGATGAGTTTATAATCTGTGATAATATTACTCAATTTTTAAAGTACAATAATCCATCAATTGTTTTTCCAGCAGGCTTTCAAATGGTTTCATTTGATTTTCCAAGTAATGGAGAACAAATATATGATGTTGTCAAATCCGGATATCCAGATCCTTGGTATTCAAAACCTATTTTAATTAACCCAAATAAAGTACATAATTTTAGATGGATAGAAGGTTGCCATGAAATAGATTTGAATTCAAATATAGATGGAGATATAATACACCCAGTTCCACATGAATCAAGGCCTATTGGGGAATGGGATGGACATCCATGGGGAAGATGGAAAATGCAATTTAATTTCTTAGACTCGTTTAATGATTTTCCAATAAAATTACTACACTATAAATTTATGGGAACAGAGTACGTCAAAGAAAGATATATGCAATATGCCCAACGAAATAGTCAAGAAAATAAAGATGCTGGTTTAGCAGTTCACTATGAGAATGCTATCAATAATGGAAGTATTGAATCAGAAATAATTGAGTTAAGGATTAAATCAATTAATGTAAATTGTTAATAACTTTTTTCTAAAATATTTTTTATATTAAGTATTTTATTTATATTTGTAGTATAAAAATTTAAATACATATTTTATGAATGATTTTAATGAGTATTTCGAAGAAGATAATGAAATTGAAATTATGAAAAATGATGCACATATGCAAGAAATGTTGTATGAAATTAAACTAAAACTTGCAAACGAAAATTATGATTTAATAGTCGAAAATGGAATAGATGTTAAAGCAATGCGAGGAAATGGATATAATATTGATGCTGTTAAAAGAACATTGAATCAAATGCTTAAGATTTTTATTGATATTGAAGAGTATGAAAAATGTGCAAAAATCAAAGAGACATTAGATTTATTCTAATATATTAATAAAATAATCTCATATTATGGACGAGGAAATATTAAAAAGAATTGCAGATAGCTTAGAAAGAATTGCAGTGTGCATGGAAAACTCACAAGCTCGTGAAATTGCAAAAAACAAAAAAGAATTGGCTGAAAGTTTAAAAAAATCAATGCCAAGAAAATCTGCAGCTAAGTTAGGCTAATTATGAATTACTACGAAACACTCAACGTTTCAAAAAACGCATCACAAGAAGATATTAAAAAATCTTATAGAAAACTAGTGAAGCAATATCACCCTGATAAAAATGGAGGTGACGATACTCAATTTAAAAAAATCTCAGAAGCTTACGAAATCTTAAGTGACCCAGAAAAAAGAAAGTCGCATGACTTTAAAAATCAACCCACAAATTTAGATGATTTATGGCAAGATATTTTTAATAAGTATGACTTTTCAAATGCATTTGACCAAACATTCGGCGAAGATGTAAAAGGTGCAGACTTAAGAGTATCATTAAATATTACAATAGAAGAATGTTATGAAGGAACAAGAAGATACATCGATGTTGGCACTGGTGGATTTAATATTAACATACCTAAAGGAATTCCGTCTGGTACACGTCTCAAAATCAAAGAAAAAGGTCAAAGACATCCACTCAACTCGAGTGCACCACAAGGAGATATAATTTTAACTATAAATATTTTACCAGATATTGATTTAATTGTAAATGGTAGTGATATATACGTAGATTTAAATCTAAGTTGGATCGATATGTTATTAGGTGGAGAATTTGAAATTAAAACAAAGGTAAATACTGTAAAAATAAAGGTTCCGGAAGGATCCCATGATTCCAAAATTCTGAGAGTAATTGGAAAAGGAATGCCAATATATAATACAGATAGGTATGGTAATCTTATGGTAAAACTTAGAACTTTACCAATTAAATTAAATGATGCTCAACTTGAATTACTTAAAAAGATTAAAGACTTAAATGAATGATTTAGATGAAATTAATGGAAATGAAAAAAGTTTCATAAAAAAATTACATGAATCTTCCAAAGAGGATTTAATGGAACTGATATATGATTCAATCATTAATCATAAAATGGGAGCACTTCAACATGATGCTCCAGTTTATCAAAAAATAGAAGGCATTCAAAATGTATTAAACTTCTTTAAGGAAAGGGAAGAGTATGAGAAATGTGGTGAACTTAAAAAAATAATCGACGAACTATCATGTTAATTATTAATGTAATAAACTCAAATATAGAGAAGGCTCTTAAAGAATTAAAACGCAAAGTAAATTCTACAAAACAAACCCAAGAATTGAGAGATAGAAAGGAATTTGAAAAACCATCTGTGACAAAAAGAAGTCAACTCAATAAAGCAAAGTATATTCAAACAAAGGATTTATAATATAATAACCTTTTCCTCTCAATGATGTTAAATGGTATCCATCTTAAATATATAATATAAGTATGAAAATACGATGAAAAAACATAAAATACGAGATGGAAGATATTACACAGGATGAAAGAGATTCCTTGATGAGATCCAGCTATTATATAATAACAAGAAATTTTGCTAAAACAATTAATCGTTTTATTGTATATCAAGATAGTAAAAATACAATAGATATTCCACACGGAATAGGTCAAAGAAGTAAGTTTATTGACCTATTGATCGAATATTTTGTCGAATTAGAAGAGTATGAAAAATGTGAATCCCTTAAGAAATTGAAGGAACTTGTCATAATGGCAGGTGATTAAATATAGTTCAATTTATGCAAAAGAAGACAAATCAAGAAAATGCGCCTAGCGTAAAAAGAATGTCAGTTAAAGAAGACAACATTAAACATGTTAATCTTAGAGACAATCAAAGAGAATATGTCAATCAAATTTTAAAAAATCAAATCACATTTTGTTCAGGTCCCGCTGGAACCTCAAAAACATTTACAGCATGCTATACCTCTTTATTATTGCTTGCTGAAAAAAAGGTCAAGAAGATTATTTTATGTAAGCCAATTCAAGAATCTGGTGAAAAGCTTGGATTTTTACCTGGAGATATTGCAGATAAAATTGACCCTTACATGCAATCATATATTTCTAACTTTAAGAAAATTGTAGGTGATGAATTAGTTGAAAGTCTTATACATTATGGATTAATCGAATTCAAACCATTGGCATTTATGAGAGGAGACACATTTGACGATGCTTTCATGATTTTAGACGAGGCACAGAATTCTACCTTTAAACAATTGATGCTATTTACAACTAGAATGGGTAAAAGTTCTAAAGTTCTTGTGACGGGAGATGTGAGCCAATATGATATTCCAAAGGCACAAGCTGGATTACCTGGATTTATGGCATTAATGAAAGGCGTTAACGGAGTTGGAGAACATATTTTTGGAAATAAAGATATTGTACGTGCCAAGATTTTACAAGAAATTGTAGATAGATACGACAAATGGAGAATTGACAATCCTGAAAAATAAAGAAACAATCTGGAATCCATCTATATAATATACAAATTCATATAGATGGAAACCAGACAAATTTTACTTAAACATTCATACAGCGGCAACGAAAATACCATTGAGGTAGGAGTTGATGAGGCTGGAAGAGGAGCATTGGCAGGTCCTGTAACAGTTGCAGCTTGTATTATGCCATACGGATTTCAACATCCCCTAATTAAAGATTCAAAACTATTAAACGAAAAGCAACGTAAGGAGGCAAGAGAGATTGTTCTCGATAACGCAATTGCTTGGAGTATTGTTCATATTTCTCCAGAACAAATTGAATCCATGAACATTCTACGTGCCACTCTATATGGCATGCAACAATGTCTTACTCAAATTAAATCAAATCAAAATTTCGATTTTATACTTGTTGATGGAGACCAATTCCATGGATTTGAAGGAATTCCTTTTGAAACCATAGTCGGTGGAGATAATAAATATGTATCGATTGCAGCTGCGAGTATCCTGGCCAAAACTGAAAGAGACAATGTTATGAAGGATTTGGACATTGAAACACCTGGATATGGTTGGAATTCAAATAAGGGGTATGGAACATCTGCACATATTAATGCTATTAAATCAATTGGGGCAAGCGAAGTCCATCGTCCAAGTTTTATATCTCATTTATTAACTGAAACAGGAGCCCTATTTTGAAACATTTAATTTTAGGAATACTGTTATTTTTCTTTGGGCAATCACTTGTCTGGTTGCAAACCAACGGACAATTTGTGTGGCCATGGATTAAGAAAAATCCATTTATTGTAGCAGCTATTGGTGGAATTACAATCTCATACATCTTTATTAGGGCAACAAATGAATTGTTCATATATTATGATGGACAATTATGGCCAGGTAGATTTATTGGATTTGCCACCGGAATGGTTGCATTCTCTATATTAACGTATTTTATTATGGGAGAAACAATAAATACTAAGACAATCGTTTCATTATGCCTTGCTGGAATTCTATTATGTGTTCAGATCTTTTGGAAATAAATTGTTAATAACTTTTTGAAAATAATTGCCCAAACATTTTTTTGTTTGGGTTTTTTGTTTTATATTTACACTATAATTAAAACATAAACAAAATGAGCTACACAAACTTCAACAGACACGAAAACATGAATGACGAAACAAGATTTGAAATTCTTGCATTAATTAAAGAAGTAAGTTATTCAGATGAAATTGAAGATGGAGTATCATATAACATCCAAAATATGTTATATGGTTTATTTGATGGATATTTATACAAAGAATTACAAGTATTGACACTTGAACTTCCAACACAAATTGCAACAAAAATTACAAGGATTTTTGATATTTGTAACAAATATCCTAAACTACAAACACAATTATGATTTCACATGAAGAGCGTAAACAAAGAATCCTAGATACAAGCCATATTATTTGGCTTGAGGATTTCAGCGTATATCAAATGGCATATGTTGAGATTATCGATAACATTGTATTTGTAGGCACTGAAGGTGGTCTTTTATTTCAGGACATGGATGTGTTGACTTTAGAAGAAGCGTGTAGAGCAGAAAGGCTTATAATAAACATTAAGCGAAAATTAAATATAAATTAGTATGGGAGCAAATTACGGATATTGTTGTATTAACTTAACATTAGACAAAAAAGGAATTAAGATAGGTCGTTCAATGATTAAAAAAACATTCCAAGCCAAGGGTATTAAATATGCAGGTGAGTTGGCCGAAGCTAACCTTAGAGACATGTTAAAAATATTGGAATGGAATTATGCAAATGGAATTTCATTATACAGGATGTCCTCTAGTATGTTTCCCTGGAATTCAGAATATGACATAGAGGAATTACCAAACTATTCCATAATCAAATCATTATTAGAAAAGGCAGGTGCTTATGCTAAAAAGACAAATCAGCGTCTTACATTCCATCCAGGTCCTTTCAATATTCTTGCAAGTCCAAGCAAAAAGGTTGTCGATGCAACTATATGGGAACTTACACAACATGGAAAAGTAATGGATCTTATGGGTCTTCCTCGCACACATTATGCTGCAATGAATATTCATGTTGGCGGAACTTATGGAGATAAACAAGTTGCAATTCAAAGATTTGTGGAAAACTTTAAATTGCTTCCAGAATGTGTAACCTCTCGTCTTGTCCTAGAAAATGACGATAAAGGTAGTCAATATAGCGTAAGTGACTTATATCAAATTTATCAACAATGTGGCACCCCGATAACATTCGACTTTTTCCATCATATTTGCTATGAGGACTCAATGCCAGAAAAGGATGCATTAGAATTATGTGCATCTACATGGCCACAAGGTGTTCGTCAACTTTGTCACTATTCCTCTTCAAAAAAATTAAATGAAGAAGTAACTGTAATTTTACGTGCACATGCTGACTATTTATATGAGCCAATCGAAACCTATGGAATGGAATTAGATATTGAAATCGAAGCCAAAGCCAAAGAACTTGCATTACAAAGATACCACGAACAATTTTCGGTGATATATAGTTAATGAAACATATAAAACTATTCGAACAATTTATTAGTGAAGCAGATGAGAAATCTACTTCTCGTGAAAAACTTGAAAACGAGGACATTAATAAAGCCTTAGACAAAAAGAGCAAGGAGTCTGGTGTTCCTATTGGAATCTTACGTGCAGTAATGCGAAGAGGTATGGGTGCATGGAATTCAAGCCACTATGAAGGAATGAGCCAAGAGGCTTGGGGTTATGCAAGAGTTAATGCATTTTTAGAAAAAGGTAAAGGAACATGGGGAACTACTGATGCCGACTTAGCAAAAGAGGTTAGAGATGGTGGCCATGACAAAAAATTACCATATAAGTCAGATGAATAAATTTAAATTGTTTGAACAATTTATTAATGAAGCACTGGTATTAAAGGAACTTGAATCTGAATTTAATATCAAGTTAAATTTATTTGATAATGGAAGATACTTACAATTGTCAGACATTATAATTCCAAAAGAACAAAGAGGAAAGGGAATTGGTAGTGAAGTTATGCAAAAAATTATTGACTTTGCAGATTCTCAAAATAAAAAAATATATCTTACTCCATCAACATCATTTGGTGCATCCTCAGTTTCCAGACTTGAGAAATTTTATAAATCATTTGGGTTTGTAAAAAACAAGGACAAGAGCGAAACAAGGGATACGATGGTTAGAATTCCAAGCGAATGAAAAAGATAAAGTTATTCGAAGAGTATCGAATAGATGAGAGTTATGTAGATGATTTTAAAGACAACGCTAAAAAGTTCTTTAATGCTTTAAAATCAGAGGGAAAGGAAACACAAGAGGCATTCAAAATGCTTTATGACCATATATTTAAGGGTGATAAAATGTCGGATGCTGAAAAGAATGAGGTAGGTAATCAATTTAAAGATGTTTTTAAAACTCTTGGACTTACTGCAATTGCAATTATGCCAGGTGGAGTTATAGTTGCTATAATCATAAAGGCACTTAAACTCCAAAAACATTTAATACCATCTAATTTCAATTATCTAATTAGGGAAGATAAAGATATATAATCAAAATAAATACATAATAAATATGGCAAAGGTAAAAACATTTGAGGATTTTGTTTCAGAAATGGATAGAACCGAGGAAATCCAACAAAATATAATAGCTAAAGGAAAACCTGAGGAAAAAACCAAAGAAGAGGCGGAAGCTGAAGCAGAAATTGCACAAACCGGAGATGAATTAGCGGAAGCATCTTTTTATAGATTACCAAAGGATGTAATCGGAACTGAATTATATGTTGCAAATAGCGCAATGCAATCATTATATAGTGGAGCTACCGCTGGAATGGATATTTCACCAAAAGAAATAGATTTTATTATAAATAATTTAAAGCAAGTAAAATCACTTCTTAAAAAATTCAATAAACCCGATGAAGTTATTGGAACTGTTTATGAAGCAGATGATGTAACTCCTATTCAAGCTAAAGGTGATGGAACAAATGCAATTATTCCAGTTTCTGAAATGCTAGAAAAATGTTATGAAAGAGCAATTGAAGAGGCAAAGGAATGGGCAGAAGATGCACATGATGACCATACAGTTGAAACATACATGGCTGAAAATGCAGCATTAGTTGCAAAGATGGGAGTTAATTCTCTTAGTCGTCTTAAAGAGGAAATGTCAACTGAAGCATTTGAAGCATGTTTAAATAAAATGGCAGAATCTTACACTAAAAAGATTAATGAATCCAAAGAAGTTAAGGCTGTTGATGACGCAGAAGACATAGAATAATTTATAAAATTAAACCAAATAAAAAATCTATATATAATAAAACATATATAGATTTTTTTATGCCTAGAATCCCAATAGAAATTATAAATATGCAGGTCGCGTACCAGTTTGCTAAGTTAAGTTATGCTGAACGTAGAAAGGTAGGATGTGTTATTGTTAAAGATAAACAGGTAATTTCCTATGGTTATAATGGTACTCCACATGGATTTGATAATATATGTGAAGAAATTGAAACCACAGGATGGGATATTCCTGAACATGCTGAACTTTTAAAAGAAAAGGGTTGGACAATCTCGACTGATGAATTATGCTGTGCACATCGAACAGTAACTAAGCGCGAAGTCCTTCATGCAGAATCTAATGCAATTATGAAAGTTGCTAAGTCAACAATGAGTTGTGAAGGAGCGGAGTTATACACAACAACATGTCCTTGTTTTGATTGTGCCAAATTAATTATTCAAGCTGGAATCTCAAAGGTATACTATACTGAAGATTATAGAGATATGAGTGGTGTTAAGTTATTAAAAGCAGCTGGAATAGATGTTGAACAAGTAATTGTATGGAATGGGCTTTAATAAAGAAATAGTACCGGAAGTAGAAATACTTAAAACATTTTTAAAAGAAAATGGAAGCTCATTATTTTATCAAAGATGGGTTAAAGGTGTAGATGTGATAATGGGAGATATTGATGGAATAGATTATATAGAATTTTTTGAAATTAAATATTATGAGAGTGATTCAGAATTCTATGAATTGGATTAAGAAACATTTTTCTAAAAAACAATATAATTATCAAAACATGGAACAAATAATGGAAGTAAATAAGGAAACTACCAAAAGCGTAGTTAAATACCAATGGAAAAAAGGAGACCATTTTGGTAAAGTTGTTCAATTTCAAAGTAAGGATGAGAAGTTTACATATTTTACAGATGGTTCTAAAATTTTCAATAATATTGTTGATGAATTTTTAGAAAGATTTGAAGGTGATGCAACACCTTTTCCAGGATTGGATTCCGAACCAAGAATTTTGCGAAAGGATTTAGCAGAATTTAAGGAAGATGTTATTGAAGCTAATAATAAAAAGGAAGTTAAAAAGACTGAGTCTCCATTTGAACAATTAATTTCAAAATTATCTGCTAAGAATATTGAGAAGTTTGAAACCTCAATTAACTTAAATATTCCAAAGAAAGATGTATTTGAAATGCTTGTGAATAATGCAGATGAGGATAAAGAAGAGCTTATAGATACAATTGCTAAAGTAGCTATCTCACAAATTGAGATAAATAAATTACAAGAATATTTAAAAGCAGAAGTAATAATGTTTATTAAAAAGTACTACAATGAGTAAAACAACAACAATTTCTAGAAGAAGTAGAAGATCTCAATTGAGAGCAATGGGGTATCTTAAGATTAAAAACATGTACAATCCATTGAATGGTCCAGGTAAAGCATGGTATGATAGAACCAGGACGGATGGTAAAAATGCACATGAGGCTAATGTTAATAGAACACAGGATAATATTGAAAGCCAACTTCAGGAAAAATTAAATTCTTTAAAAGAAACTTGGAAAGGTATTGGATATAATAATGCTGAAATCACAATGTTAGAGGAAGCATGGTTAAACGTAACTGTTAAAAACAAATCAACATATCGTGAGGATAAAAAGGCTGCACAAAAACTTTATAAGGAAGCTAGAAAATCTCTAAACGATAGATTAAATGCAAACGGTTAAAATCACATTAGCAGACAATGGTGTTATTAAGTCTGTAATTGATGATAATATTAATGCAGCGGGTGAAGTTTTTGAATCTACAACAGTGTATGATTTTGAAAGTCAGGCGACAAAAATTAAATTTATCAATGACTTATGTTTAGACATTGGATTATCCTTTGGAAATTCAAAAAGTAAACACCAAATAAAAATTATCGAGGAATGGGGAAAGGATTATATCCCTACTGATTCTGAGAAATTAGAAAAAATAGAGAAGCTAGAGTTACAGTTAAAAACTTTAAAAGCTTCATTTAAACTTTAAATGAATAAAATAACAATTGAATGCGTATGGTGCATGTCCAGGCGAGAATTTAATAGGTTTACGAAAGATACAAATAAGATGACAGATAAAGTTATTGATTATGTATCTATCAAGAATAAGCTTATTAAAGCGGATCCTTATGGCCAGGAACCTAATGATTCAATTGTTGGTTTAGCAATCATCAATGAAATTACGCGACAGTTACATCAAGAAAATATTGGTGTAACTCGCGTAATTTATTTCTTTAAAAACCTTGAATTTGAGATTGTCAATAATTTTAAAAATATAATTGACACCTACTCCCAAAGAGAATATGAACTTATTTTAACAGTAATTCATAACAATCCTAAGATAGACGATAAAATACTTAACAATTTTAAATTAGTTAATTTTATTAAAAAATGATTAGACATAAACTTTTTTCAAAGGGTGAGCATATTCATGTTTTAATTTCAAATAATAGATATAGTAATGTAGTTTTTCCAGTAAAAGCTATTATTCATGATGTTGAATTTAATGACAAAATGCCAAGGTATCAAATCAGAATTACAAAATTCTATGATGAAATAGATTTTTTGAAGAGGTATATGTTTGACATGAAATTTGACAAGAATTTCGAGGGTTCATTTACCACTTTTAGAATGTCGAGACAGAAATTTAGTAATATTAAAGATTTTCAAAATTTTATTAATATCAATTGGGAAACTTATTTGATTGTGGTTGATTCAGTCATGTGTGTAAAAACTTATACTGAAGTATTAGAGTTATATAATAATATACAGGATTTCTTTATTGAACGCACAATCAAGGAGTTATATGAATTGTCCACTAGAAACACTTACTCCAAGGGTAAATACTATTATGGAAGTAAAGGAATATTCCAGGCACACCTTAAAAAGTTCCTAGATGAACGTGCAGGTAAGGAAACAGATTACTTCGATAAATTACTTTTTAGACCAAAATCAAATGAACTTGACAATTTAGAGTAATCTAAAAACTTAGATATATAAAAAAATAAATATATCTAATTAAAATGGCAGAAAGCACCGAAAAGGGTTATTTTGATAAACTGGCCGACGCAACCACCAAGAATGTTACCGCCGGTTTTAATTATGCGAAAACTACATCACTAGGAAAAGGATTCATTAGTGCAATAAAAAGTATTTCTGGATATGACCTAAATGAAATAGATGGTGAAGATCCAACAGGTACACATAAAGGAGGCAGAAAGAAGAAAAAAGGTATTAAAAAGGTTGTTGCAAAACCAAATCAAACACTCGCAAGGGCAAAGGCAACTGATGAACCTTTTAGTATTATAGATACTAAAAATTCTAAATTTTATACAGACCAACATGATTCTGAAACATATACGTCAACTGCAGCTGATGCTACTGAAAAAAAACGTATTACCGTTGGTCCAAGGCCATATTCTGCATTTAATAAATATTCATTAATTAATTATAGAGGAACTCCAATTGACATAACAAAGGATGGATTAACAGTCCAAAGTGGAAGATATCGAAAAATAGATCCTTTGAGTCTAATTAATCCAACTGCCACACAAATTATCGAAATTACTGGAAAAATTGATAAAAATTATGGATATCGATATCAATATTCAGATTTTGCATTAACCAAGTATTATGGTAAAATTCCAAATAATATGCTTATTACTCTTAGAAGATTTGCATATCCTGTGGCAGACGATATTATTACACCAAAAGCTCTTTCTGCTGATGGAAAATCACTAGAAGGAATTCAACAACCTGATATTGCGAGAGCAGTGACTTGGATGGGAGAAGCTCCTGGAAACAATATTGGAGATATTTTGAAATTTTCGCATGGTTTTAATTGGAAGGATGCGGAGGCACAGGTACAGGAATTACAATCAAAACAAGGTGCGGCATCTGGTACATTTGGAAGTATTGTCGAAAATAACAGATTTCTTTCAGCTGCTGCGAATGCGGGGGCAGGTCGAGATGCAGTATCTGCGAATGCAAATAAACAAAATGCAGGATATGATGCATTTTCAAATACATATCCTAACCATGTTTTTGGACCATTAAATGTTATTAAAAATATGGTTGTTCGCGATCAAGGTCTTAAATTTGAGCAATCATTTACACTTAAATTTGAATATGAATTAAAAAGCTTTGAAGGAGTTAACGCAAAAATTATGATGCTTGACCAATTGGCAAATATTCTTGCATTAACCTATAACAATGCACCATTCTGGGGAGGTAGCGTAAGATATATTAGTGATGGTTCTGTTGCAAAACCTCTAGGTGACTTAGCAAAACTTAGGGCAGGTGATTATGGTGGATTTTTAGGCTCAATCGTTTCGGACATGGGTAAAATGTTTCAAGGGGTTTTAAATCCAGATAGTTGGAAAAATCTAGCAGATAATAAATTTCTTAATAATCTTATTGGTGGTAGTTTAATGGAAATGTTTAATACACCACAAGGAGGTCAGGCAGTTGCTTCATTATTAACCGGAGATCCTACTGGGCAATGGCATGTTACAATTGGAAATCCATTAAATCCAATCATGGTAATTGGAAATCTTGTAATGGAAGATTGTACTATTAATTTTGAAGGTCCAACAACAATTCATGACTTTCCAGAAAAAATGGTAGTAGAAATAAAACTTAAACCAGGTAGACCAAGAGATAAAGCAGAAATTGAATCAATGTTTAACTCAGGTAGAGGTAGATTTTATATACAACCAGATGATGTAGCGGATATTAATAGAACTGTTGATGTTAGTGCATATGGTAATAAAGATGGACATAGACCTAAGAAAGATGACTTTGTCAACGTATTTAGAAAATTAAGTAACGGATAATGAAATATACAACATTAGAGAAAAAGAAATTATCGTCAGATGGGAGTAAAGTTAATATGACTACTCCTACTGTTGTTTTTGTTCCTGCAACAGAAACTATAGCTGAACATATAGTTACTGAAGACCAAATTGGTAGAATAGATTTAATTTCTTTACAGTATTATAGGGATGCTAATTATGCTGATTATATTCTAAAATGGAACAATATATCGAATCCATTTTCAATTAATATTGGAGATGTGTTGCTAATTCCACAGAATACTGCAACTCTTCAAACTGTTAAACCTATTAAAATGGTTCAAAAAACGTCTACTGAACCATCTATTAAAGACCAGTTTATCAACACAAAACGTATTCCAGTTAAAGATGCAAAAAGACTTGAATACTTACAAAGAAAGGCTTCTCAAAAGGCAAATGGTTCTACACAAATATTACCTCCAAATTTATTAAAGGATGGAGAGCACAATATAAAAATAGCAAACGGTACAATTACTATTTAATAAATGGCATCAATTAATAATCACATACTAACAGTAACCGAACCATCTATAAAGCTTGATAAAATAGAGTTTGAATCTTTCAAGGAACAGGAGGGTAATATTAATGCTGTTACAAGTAAAGGTTTAAACGTTATAGTTATGATAAATAATTATCAATTCGCAATGGAAGATATTTTGCGAATGAATCTTGATTGTACTGGATCTTTGCCTATATTAGATATTACCATTTCTGATTCTAAGGGACAATTTGATATAGACACATTTCCTAGAGATGGTGATGTAATTAATCTTAGAATAGGAAACCTAGATGAAACAACATATAAAGAAATAAGAACAGATTTCGATATTATATATGTTGAAACTCCTTTTAGAAAATCTGATATGAAAGGTGGAAAGTACACATTTATGGGTAGAATTAAAATTCCAGGGTTATTTGCCGAAGATTGTAAATCTTATGGAGTTGGAACATCGCTTGACCATGTGGAGGCAATTGCAAATGATTTAAAATTAGGAGTTGCTACAAATATAGATTCAACTGATGATTCAATGAATCTTGTTGTACCATTTAACTCTGTATATGATACACTAGAAGATTTAGTTAGGCATTCATATATTAGTGATGATAGTTTTCAAGTTTATAGTATCGATCCATATTATTATATAAATTTTGTTGATGTAAATAAATTATTAGAATCAGAGGAAACCTTAGAAGATGCTATTGTATCTTATGGTGTTGATTTAACAGATATGCCATCCGCAAATGCAGGAGATGAGATTAATCAAGCTAAATTACCATTAGTTCTTTCAAATCATAAAAGGGATTCAGGTACAAATAGATTTATAGCTAATCAATCTTTAAAGAATAATGCTGGAGCAACTTCTAAAAAGAATGGTTACAAAAGAGTTTTACAATATTTTGAAAATGATTCAGAAGAAGGATTAGTTTCCCATGATATTGAACCTATTGCCAGTAAAAATATGAAGGATATTGAAGAACCAATGAGAGGTCGTAGAGATGAAGACAGATACAAGAATGAAATTAAATATAAATATGTTGGTAGAAAATCAGCAGACCCTGAAACATCCAATACTCATTTAAATTATGAGTATGCTGCAATATCGAATGTTCAGAATATGGATGAGGTAAAGAAAATGACGCTTGAAGTTGAATTGGCACAATTTAATCCAGCCATTCATAGGTATCAAAAGATTCCGGTTTTTATATACATGAATGATCCGGATAAAATGAAAGCTAAACAAATTGCCAGTGAAACCAAAGACGATAAAGGATTTGATACCACCAAAACTGAGAATGATTCTTTAAATAAGCCAGATGTGTATATCGTAGATGAATTCCTAAGTGGTTACTATATTGTTAGTGGCATTCAATACACATTTAAAACTGGAGATGCAGGCGTTAGACAAAAATTAACATTACTTAGAAGAGAATGGCCAAGTAGACTTAATAATGTTAATAAGGGCACAGTACAAAAATAAAGATAAATAATATATGTCAGATTTTAAAAACGTATCGGATTTCAGAAAAGGTTCTTATAGAAAATATCCATATCAGGACCCTACATATCTTTCATTTGCAATATTATTCGATGCGTATAATCCTGAACATTCTCCACTGTTAGCAGGACCTGCTGAGGAGTATTTAACCGAACTATCGACACAGGACTCTTTTTATGCAGAAAGACTACAAGATTTTCAACAATTTAAAAAGGCTTTATTTACCATCAATAATGAAATGCCATGGTATTGGCAATCTTTAAAGGGTTTAGAAAGATTTTTTGCACATGATCCGAATGAGGCATATTTAGGTGGAGATGATGCAAAACTTGAAATTGAAACCTTAGAGTCATTGAATTTACCAATTGCAGGTTTAATGCATCTTTATCGAAAGGCGATTTTCGATGAAAGAAAATGGTGTTATATTTTACCTAAAAATCTAAGACAATTTGCGATGTATGTTTATGTAACAGAAGTTAGAAGCATACAAATAAATACAAATACAAAAGTTTCTGGTATACCTAAAAAAATTAATAGAGATGCTATTAATAATTTTCCAGATAATGTAAAACCTAAAATAGATGTTGAGAATGCAAATAGTGCAATTATGGGTGATACTGGCAGGCCTTATTTTATGGTAGGAATTCATTATTGTCAATTTGACATATCGACCGGAACAAATATATTCAGTGAACTTTCTAAAAATCCGGATAGTCCAGCTACAAATAGTATTACGATTATATATGAACACTATGATAAAATTGAGGCTCGAGTTCTTAATGGAATTATAGAGGAACAAAATTATGCAAAATCGTATATTTCTCCTGCTCCCGATTCTGAATTTTTTGAGGCATCTAGCAAAACTCCATTGGAATTTGCAAAAGATAAAGCAATGGGTAGATTAGATGAAGCAAAGAAAAAGGGAGAAGAGGCTGTTAAGCGAATTGCGGAAGATAAACGTAGAGAACTTGAACAGGAACTAAGAAATAGAACAGTTAACAGAATTCCATCATTTGAGAATGTATTTTCAAATGCAGTTAGAAAAATAGATAATATAACCGATATTAATCAACAAACTAGAAATATTGGAAATGCAATACAGGCAAATGTATATGGAATTCAACCAGGAACTACGATACAAGCAGGATTAAATCAAGCGGCATCACAAGGAGTTCAAAATCTTGGAAATGTATATTAAAGAATGGCAACTGATAAAGAATTAGATAAAGATAATATTAGGGAAACCCATTGGATAGGTGAAATTGTAGATAATAATGACCCTAAATTTCTTGGAAGATGTAGAGTAAAGGTATATGGAAAGTTTGATAAATTACCTAATGACGCAATTCCATGGGCAACTCCTATGAATAGGGATTTTGTTGGTTCACATAATGTTCCTAATATTGGAACCATTGTTGCTGTCCGTTTTGATAATGGAAATATTTATCATCCTGAATATTGGTTTCAAATTAATCAAAGTAAAGCCCTAAAAACTGATATATTAGAAAAATCGGGAGCAGCCCATAATGTTGTATCATTAATATATGACGAAGTTAGAAATATTAGAATATATCATTCACCTGAAGATGGCTTGGTAATTACACGAGGCAATGGTGCAAAAGAAAGACCTTTAATCCAAATCGATGAAAAAGGCTATATAAAAATATCTAGTGCTGATAAAATATTTCTTGACTCTGGCAATGTATTTTTAAGTAATACAGGTGAAGGTGGAGAAGATGAAAAAGAACCTGCAGTTCGCGGGGTATCTCTTGAGAAATGGTTGAATAAATTGCTTGATGATTATAAGAATCATTTCCATCCAACTGGTGTTGGTCCTTCAGGACCTCCTACTGCAACAACGCCTTCAACCGTTAGTAGTTTAAAATCATCACATAAAGACTATCAGCAAAAAGGTAAATAGGATATATAATTTCTAAAACATTATATTATGCCTGCACAATGGCCAATTTTCATTAATAAAGTATCTTCAAAACTATCTAGTCTAAGTTCTGCTAGTACAGATGAGTTTGCTATATTTTTAGCTAATGAATATTTTAACGCTATTAAAACTTCACAAACAATATATGGTAATATACATCAACCTGGACAAAAGTCAATTCTTGAAGAAGGTTTTAAAAAAGCGTTTAAACAGATATATAGCGAGGAGGATGTACAATTTGAAAGTAAATTTACAAATCAAAAATATGTTAATATGTTTGAAAAGGCCCCATTGCCAGATACTAACTTTGATGCATATTGTGAACTTGAAAAATGGACAGAGAAAAATAAAGATAAACTTAAAAAGTTTACATTCTATCCATTTTTTCCATCAACATGTCCAACTGAAGAAAAACCAGTAGTTACTGGAGAAATTGATTCAAATTTATTAGAAGATAGTTTAAAACCCGGAGAGCCTGAAAGATATGTTACAATGACTATTTCAGGATTTACTGAAGGTCTTAATTATAAATTCTTATATTCTATCAATGGAGAAGACCAACCCCTTCAGATCGCAACAAATAATGTGTTAAATGTATTGGCACCGATTCAACCTGGATTTTATGAATATACTTTTAAAGGTGTATACGATGTTGATGGGGTTTTGCTATTAAAGGAGATAAACAAAACAGTTAGTTTAGACATTAAACCAGATGGCATTAAAGTTATCCAAGAAATTAAAGACCCATTTATTGATAAAAAACAAAGAAGTCCAATTCCACAAATGACTGAAGATGAACGTATTAAAAATATTGCCCTTCGTGTTGTTTATCAAAATGATGGAACTGCTGCATTTAGCGAATGGTTGGATAGATTAGATATTGGATATAATAAGCAATTCGGTAAAAAGGTAAAATTAAAAGCTCTAGAAATTTTAGGAGTTGGTACGTCAAGCCAATATGATAAAGTAAGAGATAGTATTGCACAAAAAAAGGCATTAGAATCTGTAGAAAAATATAGAAAGCGTTTAATAGAAGAATTGAAGAAGCAAACTTCATCTCTTTCTAATGAATTAACACCTGATAGAATAAAAACAATATTTGAAGCTGAATTTAAAAGGTATGAAAAACTCTTTAAAAATTCATTGTCTGAGCGCGATATGATAGAAGAAATTTTAAAAAAGGATAAAACCATTAAGCGTCAAGATGCGATTGAACAATTGTTTGGAATTCCAAAACAAAATTCAATAATTAATCCTATCAATGAATATATTTTTCAAGAAGAACATATAGATGATAAAACAAAAATTCCAACATGGTTAGAGGCCGCAGATATTTGTAAATTTGTTTATATTAAGTCTATTGATAAAAGGATGGAAGGATATTCTGATAAAAAAACATCATCTATTATAATTTCAAAGCTTGACCCTAAAAGATTTGAAAAGGCAGAATTGAAAAGAAATACTGAAAAAATAGTAAAGTACTTAGAAGAGAAAAATAGATGGTATGAACTTTTAAGGAAATGGGGTAATTCACAAAATGGAAACATTGAAGAAGATACCAATAAAGGGGATGGATATGATACAATGGCACAATCGATTATTGATTATTGGAAAAGTACTGCAGTGCAACCATTTAAACCAGTTCCACCAATAATACCATGTACTTCGATCCCACCCTTAGGTGGTAAATATGTCCCAATTTCGTATGGTAATAAAAATAAATTAGCTGGCGATTTAAGAAAGGCATGGAATAGTGGTAAAGGATTTAATAAACAATCATTAACACCAGTAGCTTCAAAGTTGGTTGCATCTGCCGTATCTGTTTCTTTTGCTAAACATTTATTAGAAATTAAATTTTTATATTTAGGTGGATTAATTATTCCAGTAGGTCCTCCCATACCGATGGTCGGAATTAGTCCATCTGTATTTTAAAAAAACATATATATAATCTATAATTTATTAATCTTTAAAAACAAAAAAAATGTCAAAATTAAAAAAACAAACTACAATTGAAGAAAATCCTAAATTTGATTGGGATTCATATTTAGCAGATTGTCCTTCAATGTATAGAAAACCAAATAATCATGTAAAAACGAAAGATGGTCATAAAGTTTATTCTCGTGAACCATATGCACAAGAGCTTTACAATTTAATGGAGGGATTCTATTCTAATAATGAACCTATATTTTCGGTAAATACTGGAGAAACTCATACAGGAATTGTTTATTCTGTAGATACTGAATGGGCTTCAATTGATATTGGTCACAAAGAAATGGTTTATGTGAATATGTCAAGAGAATCTGCTTTCTCAAAGGCTAAATTAATTCCTGGTGAAAAAATCGATGTTGAAATATCTGGGGATAGAACTTCTAAAGGATTTATTTTAGGTTCAGTTGAAGCTGGAATAAAAGGTGCAATCTTACGAGAAATCTTAGCTTCTGTAGAGGAACAAAATACAGCATATGTTGGAATGGTAACTGGTATGATTCCAAATGGAGGTTACTTTGTTAATGTACAAGGAATTGAATGTTTTATGCCAGGTTCACTTGCAGGTATTAATAAACTTGCTGAATTTGAGTCTATTTTAAATACTCAAATGTATGTAGTACCTATGGGATATTCACAGGAAAGAGGTACAGTTATTGTTTCACATAGAAAATACCTACAGGCCTTAATTCCTGGTAAAGTTGAAGAACTTAGAAATAATGCCCATAAAACTAAGACAGGAAATGTTACAGGTTCAACTAAATATGGAGTATTTGTTGAATTTGATGAGTGTTTAACAGGTATGATTCATATTAATGATTTATCTCCTGAATTTGCAAAGAAACACAAGGCAAGAGAGATTAACCCAGGTGACGAAATCACGTTTATAGTAAAAGAAATAATTAGTGATACAAAAATCACTCTAACACAACTAGAATACACCGAGGTGGTAGATCCATGGCAACAAATTGCAGGAAAATATAAATCATTCCCAACTGAAGTAACAGGTAATATCAAGTCGGTTAAGGATTATGGCATTTTCGTTGATGTGGGTGATGGTATTGTTGGTTTATTGCATGTATCTGAATTACCTGAAGGAATGGACATTAATACATTCACAAAAAATAGTCCAATCACAGTACAAATCACAAGAATTGATGTTGACACGAGAAAAGTTTTCTTAAAACTATAATTGTTAATAACTTTCTGAAAATAATTGACCCGAGATTTTTTATTCTCGGGTTTTTTGTTTATATTTACAACATAATTAAATAGATAAATATATTATGAGTAAATTTAAGACATACAATCAATTCGTTAATGAATCTAATCGAAATAATATTGTAAATGTTATTTTAGATTCACTAGAACCTACCATCATAGAAATGTTAGCAAATACTGAAAAATGGTTTACTGAAACATTTAAACAGGAGTTTACTAAGTATGACAGGGAAATGACAAGGTTAAATTTAATCTTTGATATGGTTAAATCAGTTGAATCATATACAAATCCAACAGATGCTTTAATTTCTATTAATGTTAGTAAAAGTGCTAAAGGAAATATTGAAATCTCTGCTCAAATCCAAAGAGATGGAGAAACTTATAATTTTGTAACTGAAGCTATTTACGCAGGTGGACATAATATACAAAGACTTCACTACAGATATATTGTTAAAACAGATCTTCCAAAAACGGGAACAACTGAAATTACTAAAGAATATTCTGAAAAAATTAAAAAGTTGTCTAAACTTGAAAAACTTAATAAAGAAATTCAGGATTATGAGTTAAGAATTAAAAGAGCAACAGAAGATGTTGAAGCAAATTCTAAATTGAGCGATACAGAAATAATCCAAATTATTAAAAGTAATCCTAAGGAATCATGGTATGAATGGCCAACCTGGGAAGAAATTGTAAAACGTGATGCTGCTAAAAACTATAACAATAGTGAGGAATATTACAATCAACAAATGCAAGATGGTATTGCCAAACGCATCGAATCTTGGAAATCAATGAATATCGATTCGAAAAAACGGTATATAACAGACTACCAAAAAAATATCAAAAAATTACGGATAAAGTTGGATTCTTTAATATAATTATTTACTAGGATATATAACTTAACTAAGTAATATATCTATAGAATAATGAATAACCTTAATGATGTAAGCATTTTACAAAATGCTTTAATAGGTGTTGAATTTGAATTTTATTCAAATTATAGTGCAGAGGAAACCGCTAAAAAAATTGCCGAGCTACTTGACAAAAAAATTCATGTTGAGACAAAGGCACATAGTGATTTTGAAGTAACTCAGGATGAGTTTAAAATCGAACCTGATATGTCAGGTGGAGCAAAACTTTTAGAACTTGTAACTGGAGCTCTTCCATATTTTGCAGCAAGATTAATGATAATCAAGGTAAGCAAATGGATAGAGGAAAATGGTTACACAAACGACAGATCTTCTATTCACTTAAATTTATCATTCGATAAATCTAAAATCGAAAACAAATATAGAATATCTAAAATGAATACCCTTAAATTTATTTTAGATTTCAACGAAGAACAAGTTTTTAAATTATTTCCAAAGAGAGAAAACTCAGCATATGCAAAATCAATTAAATTTGTACTTCCAAAGGAAGATACTTATTTCTTTGATGGAAAATATATTAATCAACAAAACTTCATTTTTCCAGATTCAAAATATTATGGAATTAACTTTGACAAAAGACATAAAAATTATCTTGAATTTAGATATATTGGAGGAACCGATTGGGAAAAGAAAACATCAAAGATTCTTTATTTAGTCGATAGTTTTTTAATGCAACTTTGGAAATCAACAGAAAATACAGAATTTTCAGAGTTGAATGCAATTGAACTTAAAAATATAATTTCTAAAAATCAAAGGATTATTGACGCCAGAAAAGATTGGAAAACCATTAAAAAAAATTGGAAAGATGTTAAATTTACCGTTGATTTACGAGATAATCCAAAGGTTGTAGACCTTTATTGGCCAAGCATTAAAGACCGTGTGATAAGGTTATTTACACATGGGGAACTTTCAAAGGGGCATATTAATTATGACTCAGATTCTGGTAAAGTACAGGTAAATGCAGGTAGATTAGAATATTGTGTAGACCTAAATGGATATGAATTTGTTGGATGCTTTTTACGAGGTGAATTTACACAGTGCGATATGTATGGATGTGATGTCCATGGTTCAGACATTCATTACAGTAATTTCTACTCATCTACTCAAATTAAATCAAGCAAATTAGATTCTTCATACGTACATGGATCTTGTACCGTTGATGATTGTTACATATATGGCAAAGGAATATTTAAGGGTAAAATGATTGGAGGAATCTTTAGAGAAGGTTCTTATGATAAAAAACTTGCAAAATTTGATAACACTGAGATTGTCAAATATAAATTAATATAAAAATAAATAAAAGTAATGAGCGATATAATTATTGGAAATGAGGATTTTTTACAGGACCCTACATGGGGCAGTGATTGTTTTAATACATTTGTAAATGAATTGGCAAATGATGTAACTGGTTCATGCATGATTCCTATGAATTTACCAAAACAGGAAGTTCAAAATATTGTAAAGAACGCAAAAAAATGGTTCTATAAAAACTATGAATACTCTGTTAAAGAAAACTATATAGTATTACCCGTTTCTTTATTCTCTTCAACACATTTTAAAAATAAAAGATCTTTTACTTTACCAGGCCCAGACCCTGTCACTGGTGGAAATGAAATCTATTCAGTATATGGGTTATTTGAAACAGGTTCAAGATGGGGAGGTTCAATGGATATTAACTTTACAATGGGTGATTTTGCAGTTGAAAGAATGTTAATGCAAGGAATGTATGGTGGAAATTCAACAGGAAATGCGGCAGAAAATTTACAATACTATGTAATTAATGAAAGTTTTTATGATTTGGCAAGACAAATTATTCAAAATCCAATTAGTTATCATTATAATCAATTAACACATGAACTAAAATTCACTGGAGAAACTCCTAAGAAGGATGTAATTCTTGAAGTTTATGAAACTATTCCAGAGTGTGCATTATTTTCCGATGAAGCATTTTTTAGATATTGTGCAGCAAAAGTTAAAATTTCATTAGGACAAAAATTATCTATTTTTGGATTTGCACTTCCAGGAAATATTGAAGTAAATGCCGATGCAATCAAAGGTCTTGGAGAAGATGAACTTGAAAAGGTTATTGAGGAAATTAAGACTGATGAAGGTACAGATTGGATGATGCACTCTTAAACAAATATATAATAACATGGAACTATATATAAAAGCTTTAGGTGACCCTAATTTTGATTTTGAACAATTACAGGTTGATGAGGAAATTCAAATGATGTTAACTCAGATCGAGACTCTTATATTTACATCAAAGGGTGATGTTATGGGTGCACCCGAATTCGGATTAAATCTAGAGGATTATGTTTATTCTTTTATGTATAATGATAATATGTTACAAGGATTGGTTTCAAACGCAATTTCAGACTTTATTCCTCTTTCAAGAAAATACCCCGTACAAGTTAATGTTGAATATACAACACAATCAGATAGAAACGCAGTCTATATAGATATCACAGTAGATAATAGATATGGTATTGGACTGTATGTATAAAATATAATTAAAAATGGCAGAATTAAAATTTTTATCAACCGCTAGAATCAAAACCAGTGAAATGCTGGCAGATATTAGAACGTATATCAGTAGAATATATGGTAGAAGTGGAGAGTTATTTACCACCGCTTCACCATTTGCACAAATTTTAGAAGTACTTACTGAGATTAGTAACTTGGTATTTTTCTATATCGAGGATGCAACAGTTGAACAAAACATTTTAACTGCACAAAATCCAGAATCTATATATGGACTTGCAAGATTAGTTGGCCATGATGCATACAGAGGAAGTTCTGCAATTGGAGAAATTAAAATAAGATTAAATACAAGTGCTTTTACTGAAATTGTTGGAGATGCAATCAATATTCCTGCAAATTCAGTAATTAAAGCAAGAAAAAATGGATTGCAATATATTTTAAAGACAAATACTGAACAATTTAGAATTGAAAAAAGTAATCCAAATTATATTTATATTCCAATTATTCAAGGTAAAATTGAAAAGCAAACTGTAACCGGAACTGGTGAACCTCTACAATCTTTCAACATTTCAATTAAAGGAAATACAGATAATGATTCAGTAAAGGTAATTGTCAATGGAGAACCATGGACAAAGTATGATTCTTTATATGACATGAAAACTAATACCAAAGGTTATTTAGTAAAAACAGGAATCACTGGAGGGTTAGACATTTATTTTGGAAATGGTTCATTCGGTATTATTCCAATCGAAGGTGCTACTATCGATGTTGAATATCTAATTTCAAATGGGGTTGCTGGAAATTTAACAGGTATGAAGGATCTTTTATTCACATTTGAAACAGAAGGATATGATTCTTTAGGTAACTCATATAATTTAAATAAATTATTGGAGTCTTCATTTACAATTGCCCCTTCAATGGGTGCAGACCCTGAGCCAGTTGAATTAACTAAGTTAATTGCTCCATTACAAAGTCATTCATTTGTGTTGGCAACCCCAGATAACTATGAATCATTTTTATCTAAGTATGGTATGTTTTCATATCTTGATGCATATAACACCACGGATGATGGTTTTATTGATGATGATAATGTAATTTATCTATTCATGTTACCTGATACTGCAAGAAAGCTTTCGAAAAATAATGACTATTTTAACCTTAATCAGGAAGAGTTTTTCTTTTCGGAAGATGAAAATAATGCAATTCTTAGAACTTTAGAAAATTCAGGTAGACAAATGGTTACGACTGAAGTAAAAATTGTTAAGCCAAAGGTTCAATATTTTAGAATGGACATTAAGGTAAGATATTTTGAAGGATATAATAAAATGAATTTATATACTGAAATTCGTTCTAAGATTTCTAATTATCTAATCAATATTACAAGAAGAGACCGTTTACCAAAATCAGATATCATTGCACTTTTAGAAGGTATTGAAGGTATTGATTCAGTAAATGTTAGATTTGTTTCCGAGGCTGAGGAAACTGTACGTAGAAATGGTTACTATATTTCAGAAACAGTTACAGTTACTCCAAGCACACCAGTCCTTGAAGAGATTGGAAATGGAAAACAAAAGTATGTATTCTTTAAGAGAAATGTACAACAAAAGAAAATAAACTTTGAACCAAATGCTGCATTACCTGAGAGTATAATTAATCTAGACTCATTTGGAGATATTATTTTAGATAAAGAAGAGGTTGCATTATTTAGAGGAGGATGGAAAGACAGAGATGGAATTCTAGTTCCTGATGATGCAAAAATTGGTGAGATGGCAGCATTATCAGTGTATTTTGATGAACCCGCTGTACCAAATACGATTTTTAATAAAATCCAAACTCAAAATAGAAGAGTATTATAATGGACATATTAAGCAATTTATTTAAAGTAAGAAAGCGTAAGGCATATGACGTTAAACTTACTGCCGTGGATAATAGAAAGAATTTAGGAAATAATTATCGTGAAAATATTTTGTCAAATTCAATATCTAAATATATACAAAGAAATGACATGATGAATGACTTTATAATTATGATTCAACATGTTGTATCTGATTGGGTTGATTCTGTTGGTTATTTAAAATCATATAAATCCTTTACAGTTAAAAAAGGAGATAAAAAATTTAACTAAGAATGGCATATACTAAATTAAGATTTTTTGATAGTCAATCAAATGACTTAAACCTTCTATATAATTCCGAAAAGGCGATATGGGAGGGTATTTGTTTTTTGCCTAAAGTATCGACTGGCCTTTATGAAACTTTAACAATTTACATTTTAGAAGAGGTACAAGGATCTCTTGGAAATACAAAATACATTACACCGATTTCAGAAAATATAGGTGTAAGCTCTTTTAAATTTAATTTTTTTAGTGGTTACGACTATAGCGAAGACATTTTTATTTATGATGCTGTTAATGTGAATGGTAGATTAGAAATTGAAAAGAAAGATGAGATTTCTTTTAATTTACTTGACTCTTCAAATTCAATTGGATTAAATTCAAATGGATTTAAGGTAATCAATTCAAATTTACCAATGGTTCCATTAAAATGCAACATTGCATTAATGAGCCAAGAGGAAAATTATCATACAAGATTATTAGACATTTCGGAGATAGATACAAATGGAAATGAAACATTGATTGCAACTATTAGAATATATGGTGAAACTGAGGGTGAAGATGAAAGACTTGGAGTTTTATTGTCAAATATTGGAATGACTCTTACTCCAGAAGATTATTTAATCATTAAGGATTCTGACATTAAAGAATTTTCTCCGGACTGGATTCTTATGAACCAAAAGAGAAAAGAATTATTGTTACAGGCTTCTCAGATTAAACCATTTGTTGGAACTTATAAAGCAATCTTAAATGCGATTGACTTTTTTGGCTATAATAAAATTACACTTAAAGAATATTGGCTAAATATCAATGAACAATCTGAGAACTTTGGAAAGTTAAAAGCAATTGCTATTCCAAATCAAGATAATGTTGGATTTTTAGCAGACAAAAATAAAGGGCAAGAACTTCCAAGTTCAAACCTTAAAAAGACAAGTAGATTCTCTCTTGTTTATAGATTAAATGAGGCAGATGGAAATGTTGACGAATGGGATATTCCTACAGTTCAAGAATCTATTGACTATTCTCCTGAAGAGGTTTTAATCAAATTATATGGTTTAAAAAATAAACTACAAAAGAATTACTTACCGCTACAGGCAAAAATTGTCGATATCACTGGAGAAGGAGATTACTTTTCACAGTTTAACCAAAATGTATGGAATAACCAACATTCGATTAAAGTTCAAAATGCAGGTGTTGAGGTTGCATTTAGTAAATTTCCAGAGAAGAGACAATTATTTATTGAAGATTTAAGAAAGGTTGATTATAGACTTACTGGAATCAATCAAGATTTTAATGCATTAAGTGAAATTGATAGAGAGGAAATTATCACATCGATTAAAGATTTCTACAATGGATATTATGATGCTGACATGTCTACCTTTAATACATTGACTGGTATACCAGTGGGTTGCCCAGTTATCCTAAATGCAGAATCATTTATTGATTCATGGGACTCAGCTCAATTCACCTATATGGATGCAGATGATACTGGAAATCACCTACTCACATGGGATAACTGGTGGAAACAGGGTATTTATGAAATGGAATGGATTGTTTCAGGACCTAATGGATATTTAAAAACATTTAAAGGAGACATTGGATATTGGGACAATGCTGGAGAATTCCACCCAGGCTACCAACAATTTCCAATAGTATTACCTTATGTTGGAAATTACTCAGTTGAATTATCAGTATATGACCTATATAATTTTAGAAGTACTTATAGAGTACAAAATTATATTGAAGTAAAAAGCAAAAATGTTGAGGTATATGGTTTATTCCAAAGAATGCTTCCTAAATTAGATTGGAATCAATATAAATATTCATGGAATATGGCTGGAAGCGATTGGGATTGGTCTAGAGAAAACACTGCACAATTAGACAGTATTATAGCAACATACTATTTGACGTTAGATAGAGCAAATTATGTGCATGATGGTGAAGATGGAATGGAATTCTCAACAGTCCGTAGATATTTAGACAATTCAACTTCGTCTGGTTTTAATGAAACCCCAGGTCCATATCAATGGAAAGAGTTGAAAACCCATACATGGAATGATGGTAAATTGGTAAACTGGGATATGATGAGAGTTGGTCCAGATATTAACTCATCATTTAAGTTTGATATTAGACAAAGTGAGGGTTATTCAAATGGATATACAATGTTTATTAAACAAATGGACCCTGTAACCAATATTGAAGTAACAGATACATACCAAATCACAACTGCATACCCAGCAGATGAGAACGATTTGCAAACATGGATAGATATTGCAGATGAATTGACATCATTAGATCCAATATCGCATCCTCTTTTTGCTAAATTTAATTTTAATCCAGTACTGGTTGACGATGACAATGATGGTATTGAGGATTCATGTTACTACATTTTAGCAGTCGGAGAAGAACCTTCAAGAACTCATGATTTTTCTACAGTTGGATTCAACAATGTAAATGGTGGTGTTATAGTTCCAGATTCTGAAATACATTTTACAAGCTACAATCCTGATTTTAATGATATATGCATTGTTGATTCTCATATGGAAGTTCCAATGTTAAACCATTTAACTTTCTCATATGATGTTTCTAAAATGCCAGGTATTGTTTCTCAAAAATGGAGGCTAAAAAATAATAGCCAAGATGTAGATGATATATATTATAGTAATATGTGGTTGACTTACCTATTCAAACATAAAGGAGATTACACAATTGAATTGGAGTTAACTGATGTTAATGGAAATAAAAACAAAATAAACAAAAATATATTAAAAATTATTTAAAATGGCAAGTATAACAACCATATTAGGAACAGATAGCGTTTCATCTTCAAGAATCGTAATCAACAATAATTTCAATGCGATTAACACTGAACTTGGTACAATTGCTGCGTTACTAAATGTTGCCAACCAAACTTTATCATTGAATGGTGAGGTTAAAGGTGGAACTTTAAGAGCAAACAACGGTACTATCGACACATTCAAAGTTACTGCAACTGCAATTGAAGCAAATTTAGAGGCTACTTTTAATCAAAAGGTAACTTTAGAAAATGCATTAATAGAAAAACTAGAGGATGGTATAGCAACATTCCCTACAACTTATGCAGCATCAACATATATTTTAGATGCAGCATCATTTGGATCTGCAATCGCACTTCCAGTCGCTGACAATGGACAAGAGCTTACATTTATTGCCGATGGAGGTATTGTTACCTTTGATGTAACAAATATCGCAGCTGCGACTGTTGTAGAATTAGCAGATGGTGGTTCAATCACTTTCAAATATTCAACAACAAACTCATTATTCTATGTAGTTTCAGCAATGAATGCTACTGTAACTTACTAATAAAACATTTAAACAATAGATGGCAACACCATTAATAAGAATACCGCAAGAACAGGGTGGAACTATGTACGCATTTTCAAGTGCGGCCAGAGATTTAACTAGAGCATACTATAATCCGGATATCAATTTTGAATATTCGAAGTTTGCTTTATTAAATATTCCGGTAGTTGCAACTCCATCAAATGGTGAGAATTTCATCCGATTCGAAAATTTATATGAAGGAGGAGGTGCTCCAGCTGCATCATATATTCCAAATGCAGATGCAAATGTAAGTTTTGCAGAAACAATGCAAAACTACGCACTTAACTTTGAAAACTTTGTTTTAACAGATGATGATTTCGATCCTGCTATTTTCGCATCCGATGCTGAAAAAATATTCTTTAAATGGTTACATCATATTGGTGCATTTGAAGTAAAACCTGCAACTGCACAACAAGTTGTTTCAGGATATTCAAGAGCAATTGAAAATGAAGACACAACAAACACTGGAAATAATTATAGTAGAGTTGTAAAATATGTTGGAAATATTGATGTATCGAATGATAAAAATTTCCAAGGAAATACTTACAATGAAATTTTCGTAAATGTTCCATCATCAGTTGGATATACACCAGAGATTTTATTCAAATCTTCAAATTATAATACTACCGCAACATCTTACTTGCCAAATACAGAAATAAACGGTAGAGCTGGACAAACCCACCCTGATGCTAATTTAACATTGAACTCATTGGCTGATAATATCGATGGCCAAATTGACTTGGACCCATCCAATATTTTTAATTATGGAATTGAGTGGAATCCATCTTTATATGCAAAAATTGCAAATGACCCTTCATTAAATAACTTCTTAGATTATTCTAAGAGAGGTGGTGATTTTAGATTCAATGCAATCTTAGTATATTATGATATTTATTCAAAATCAAATATTGCAAACAAAGCAACAAACTTGTATGGTATAATTATTTTAGATAATTTCAAAGATGACCCTTCAACAACCGGATGGTATATTCCTGCATTAACTAAATATAAGCCAAATGATGTTACTGGATTAAATGGAAATGCGTTTGCCCTAAAGCTTAATGTTAAATTTAATTCATCACTAGATAATGTTGGGGTTGAGTCAAATATTAATGACTACTCTACATTCTCAATGGACATTTTCTTAGACACAACAACTGCCTTAGAAAATGCAGCAAGATTAATGGTTGAGGCAAATAATCGATATGCATCAATTGTTGAAAGACTTGATGTTATTGAAGACTTAACATTAACTTCAAACGATACCAGTACAATTTTAGCAAGATTAACAGAACTTGAAACTGCTTTAGAAGATGCTGCATTAAATTATGCAAACTCATCAAGCATTTTAGATATGATTACTTCGGTTAACAATAGATTAAACCAAGTTATCAATGGCCAAATTCCAAGTGAAATTCAATATAATACAGACGTATTATCTGGAGGTGATGGAACAATAATAGATAAATCAACTCCAAATAATATTAAAATCATAAACACAAATTATGGTTACACCCTGAATGATGTATTTGAATATGACTTTATTTCAAGCACAACTGGAAATGTAATAGACTCAACTAATGTATTTAATACTAATCTTACTGCATCAAAAGGTTTAATCACCAGGGTAAAACCTTATGAAAATATGGTTAGAGTCTACACTGACCAAGGTACACTATCTGGAGATATGAATATATACTTAGATGATAGTATCAATGTATGGAAAAAAGGTCAAACCATTAAATTTTCATTTAAGAACTTATTGCCAGCCTTAGGTACTAACAAAATTAACATATACACGGATAAACAAAATGGATGGATATTAAAAACGACAATAGATGTATCTCTTCTATTAAGTAACAAACCATACGTTGAATTGATTTGTGTAGACGAAATAAACAAGACATTTGAACTTGAAATTATAAGATAATATGAGTGCCAGCAATTCAATATCACAATTACTTGAACAGTTTTTAGAGCTAAACACAAACTCTTTAGAAACATTTAATAGAATTAATGAAGCAATAACCTCCAACAAAGAAACGGTGGTTATTGACTTGTTTAATAGTACTACCAATCAAATGGAGACTATTCAAATTCCAGCGTTTGGATATTTGAAGAGAGAAATTGAAAGATTGAATAAAAACATTAGTTCAATTAGTGGTCTTGAAGGATCTGATGCAACCGTTAGATTAAAGGATGGTTCATATAGAACAATCCATACTGCAAGATTAAAAGGACCTTCAAAGTCTGTAACTTCTCTTGCTTCTCCAACTACATTTAACACAAAATTAAATGAGTTCTTTGAGGACTTCTTAAATCCTTTATTGACCATTAACCTCGATGTTACTGGTCAAATTCCAGTTGAAACTGAAAAGGTTTATGTTGAAAGATATATTTTTGATTCAAACGATGTTGCAACCTTAACTTCATTTGATGAGATTTACAAGGGTGCAAGTGAGATTGATTACAATATATTTAAAACAGAGATTGTAAATAACTCCTATAAATATTTCGTTGATGCTGAGGTATTAGATATGCCGATGAGGTTGATTCAATATACTGGAACTTTTGATGTAATTAAAGTTGATAATGCTGAAAGAACACAGGTTGTTGATGGAGTTTCTCAAACCAAAACAGTTAAATTATATACTGTTAATAAATTAACTTACACCGATTCTACAAAATCATTAAAGGACACTGAAACCCTAAAGGTTGGAGATTCTTTAATTGTAAACTCTGGTAATTATAGAACAAGATACCAAATTATATCAATTGACAGTTCAACTTCTCAATTAGAATTATTATTATTAGAAGGTTCAGAATCTATTAAAATTGGTATAAATCAATTAGCGGTTTATAAAGATGTAGATACAAATTTAGATATTGAAATAAATGTTGGATTTAACGAAAGACAAGTTGTTTTTGTAAAACCAATCGATCCAAGTTCAAAAATACCTGCTGAAAACTTTTCACCAGGAGTGGCATTTTATTCAAATGAATTATTAATCACAACTACGTCAGGAGATACAAGCACTTTAGCAGAATACTATAAAAATGAAGTTTCAGATTTTGGTCAGTTTATCAAATCACTTAAAGTAGATTATATTCCGCCTGCAGCCGTAGGTATTAAACCGGACTCTCCATTAATTGATGCTAATAACTTTAAAGTTGTTCAAATCAATAAACACTTGACCAATAATACTAATACAGATAAAATTAAACAATTAAAATCTGACAAAGTTGCGATTGAACAAGAAATTAAGAAATTAGACGAATCAATCAAACAAAAAAAATCTCTTATTAACACTAAGAAATTTAAATCAGCAGCTGAGAAAGATACACAAAATAGTGAATTATCTGCATTAATTAATAAAAGAGAATCAAGTTCTAAACTTTTCTCTTCAATCATTACCGATATTAAATCATCGGCTGAAAGTAGCGATTTACAAACAGTAAGTCCTAAATATAGAGTAAGAGGATTTTGGTCTGTACCAGAACCTAAAAAAATTGGTAATCAAGTTTCTCAAGAGGTTGTACAATTCAAAATCAGATACAGATATGTTTCAACTTCCGGAAAGACTTCAGAAATTGACCAAATTAAATTCAATGATACTATCAATCAAACTGAAAAAACTGCAGCCTTTTCAAATTGGACTGAAGTTTTAGGACCTATTAGAAAGCGTCAATTGAATAAAGATGGAAAATATGAATGGATTTTAGAAAGTGAAGAGGATGCAAACGCAGTTAATTTTAACTCATTAGACATTTCAATTAATCCAGGTGAAGTAATTGAAGTAATGGTTAAATCCATTTCAGAGGCTGGTTTTCCTGCAAATCCTATTGAATCAGATTGGTCAGAGGTTACTCGTATTGAATTTCCGCAAGGAGAGATAAATACAGATGCTTTAGAAAATGTAATTAAATCAAATGAACTAGATGCACTTAGAGTACAAATCCAACAGGACTTGGAAAGTGCTGGTGTTTTCATACATGTTAAAGATACCTTCAACGTAGGTGATGTTACATATGCACATAACGCAAATACAATTGCATCTGGATTCTTAACAGATCAGAGTAATCCAATTTCTGTTTATGAAAAATTATTAAGTCTACAAAATGAAGTTTTAAGACTACGTGCTGTAATTGAAGGAACTGTTGGAGAATTACAGGTTAGAATTATTGATGAGGATGGTAACGTAACCCCTGTTACGAATAATACAACTGTACAATTATTTGCAGGTTATTATGTAAATGAGATTCCAAGTACAGGAGGTAAAGGTTATATTGTTACTAAAAACTTTAAGGTTGAATTATCAAATAATAAAGCAACAGATCTTGAATTAATTGCAAGAATTTTAGGAGATACAAGAACCCCTGCATATATTTCTACTACAAACACAAAATTTGGTCTTGGAAATGGAACAATTGATAGTGAATATCAAAATGATTCATACTACACGGGAGAAGCAAGATATGACTTAGTTCCAGTTGTTTACCAAAACATTGACAACGTTGCAAATTTAGGCGTTGATTATTTTAACAATGGACCTGAACAATCTACACAATTAAGAGGACAATTTATTTATTCAAGATTCAAAAATATTGCAAACGATGATAATTTATATGTAATTGATGAACTTAATACAAATGGTGTTGCCGATGGAGATATTGATGTATTAGCAACGTCAGGTTATGATAAATATGAATATGGTTTATCGTTTATATTGAGTGGTGTTACAAATAATATTGATGGTTCAAAGAATTTTGATAATGCAACTGCACAAACATTATCTCCCGTAAGTAATACACCGGGTAACTTCATTTGGGCAGGTTCATATACAGGTACAACACCAAATACAGTTGCACTTGGATCTGCTGTTCAATATTCAAATTATTCGAATGGTTTATATATGCATAAAGACCACCCATTATTATCAGGTTATTCTAATGCGGGTGCAATTCTTGAAATTATGAGTAATGGTCTGGTAGGTATGCCTAAAACAGCTCCTCGTAGAGCAAACGATTTACATGGTAAAAAACAAACTCCATTTAGAGTAATTAATTCTATTAATATTAATGGAAATAGTGGTTTAAGAACAACTATTAAAAATGGATTCTCACCAGAAGATCAGTATTTATTAGGTGGACTTTCATGTGGATCTTTCCTTTATATTTCACCACTGAATGTTGATTCGCTAGTGGTTGACTCCCCTAATAAAAATGGTAAGAAAATTATTCCGGGTGGAAATGCAAATGCAATTACACTAGATTTAGTTTTCCAATATAGAATGACAGATTATTATGGAGAAGGTTCTACTGGTACAGGTAGAATAGGTGGAGTTGTAGATAGTACGTTAACTAACTTAACTTACTCTAAAAAAATCGGATTAGATATTTTAGACTTTGCTAAGAAAGAGTTCCAATTCGATATCGAAGTATATGCTAAATATTCTCCACAAGGTAAGAATATTAACAGTATTACAAGTTCGATGTTGTCTAATTATAATACTAATTTCCAAACAGGAGGTGGTAGACGCAAATATCTATCAGAAGGATTAATCGACTACTCATACCCTGAGATTACACAGTACTAATAAAAATTGCCTCTTTTATTAATCCTGCATAATGGGATATATAATATAAATAAAAGAGGCAATTTTCATGGCTATAATTAATACGAGTGCTGTAAATAACATAATAGACAATAAATCTTTTGCGATATTAAGAACTAACCCAAAGTTAGCGAGTAATATTAAGCTTATTGTTGATTCAGATTCTAAATTATATTTAAGTACCTTTAAGGCAAATAAGGAACTTGCACAAGTACAATATCAAAAATATGATGTTAGTGGTGATGGTGTTTATTCTAAAGACGTCGCTTCGTTCTTTAGAAATTTGCCTAATACTGAAAAGTACCAAATTCTTAGAACTAATACAGACACAACCTTATACTCAGATTATTCAATTCAATATGAGGACCAATATCAATATGGAGCCTTACATAATGTTACAAAGTTATATAAAGAGCAATACAAATTATTTGCACCAATTTGGCTTGAAAAGAAAATGCCTAGTAAATTTGTAATTTATAGAGTTGAGGATGTTGATTACAAAGGAACTTACGATGAAACTACATTTGGACAAAATGGAAGATTGGTAGAGCTTTTAAATAAAGCTACAATCATTAAAACGTATGACCTATCTTTAAATTCTCCAATTGGAAAGTATTTATCAAATCATATTAATGATAAATTATTTCCAACATCTCCTCTTACTGTAAATTTTAAAGAGGGTGCATCTTCATTTTATAATGGTATTGATACAATAAATGGAGGGTTTGTAAGTAAAGCTGAACAATTTGATAAATATTATACCCAAGTAGACTATCCTGAAATTGTTAGTAATGAGATTATTACACAGGGTTTTGAAAGAAATTCATTGATTGTTGCAAATTTAATTAATCTAGAATTTCTATTTGATGATTACACTGCCGAAGATTACAAAATCTACAGATACTTTGGAATATATGTTGATGACATTGACGAAGGTTATTTTAAAATAGATACAATTTTAGGTAATGAAATTATTAATATAGATTTAAATTCATACAAAACAACATATAATTTAGATGGAACATCATTATCCCAAATTGATATGCTTCCAAAGCCATCTGAATTATTTAATCCTTCTTTACATTATGTTAAAGATAAAAATGGTGATTTCCATAATATTAAGAATGCTGTTGATTTTCAGGTTGGAAAACTTCCAGTTTCAATGAATGGTGTAAAATCAGATTTATTTATAGGTTTTGCAAAGACAGGTAGAGTTATTAAAGCAGAAAAAAATATTGCAAGTCCAAGAGGATTTATAAAATTCGAAGTTGTTGCAACTCCAAATCATAATGATAAATTTTTTATTGGAGATAAAACCGAGATCGAAATTGCAGGTTATAATTTAGGAGACTTTACATTTGTTGCTGATAATACTTTGTCACCAGGCAGAGGAATAAATAATAGATTCTCAAATCAAGGTACACTTCAGCAAATTGCAATTGCAATTTCAAATGCCATTAAAATGGGAGAGGTAATGACTTACCAAACATATGTTGATGGAAATACAGTAATTATTGAAGATTATTTAGACGGTAACCGACGAAATTTAACAGCATTTGGAACTTACAATTTAAACTTTATTAATAATTTTATATTGATGATGGATGCAGATTCAAATAATATTGGATTGGTCGACCAATTAGTACCAAGTAATACAAACACAATTTTTTCTGATTGGACAATATGGACAATGAAAGGTGGTTCAAATCCTTCTGCTGGATTCCTTGTAAAATCAAGTGAGATCCAAGACATTAATATTGGAGATGAGTGGATTAAAGAAAAGGATAAAGAAGTATATTCGAAAATAATAGAATTTGTGCAAGATCCTTTTGATAAAACAATGTATAGAGTTATATTAGAAAAGCCTATTAATTTTTCTAATGATTTAATATTTGAAACATATATGCCCTTTGAAGTTTCACATGGTAGATTTTCTGCGTATGATTTTAAAGACTTTGATTTTGACTTTTATTCAACGAGAAATTCACACTTAGGAGATTTAATATATGACCAATTACCCGATGGAATCAATACATTTGATTTTTATACAGGTTTAAGTCCAGTACTTGAAAATGAAAAGATAGATGAAACCAAATTTACTACAAATTTAAATTCAGAATATGATAGGCTTAGTGAAAATAAATTAAAGGAAACTTCCATTAAGAGTAGAGTTATTCCATATATTACAAAGTTTGCATTAAAGAATTCTACTAATGCAAGAAATTTACCATATATACTGAATGTGAATGAGGTATTTGGTGAAGATAATCTTTCGCCAAATATTGAAATTGACTCTGTAAGAAATATTGATTTAATGAATATGGAACATTTTCATATTCACAGTATACCTTCTTCTCTTGTTGATGGTAATAGAAAGGATTTCAATAACTATATTAATTTTGGAAACTCAGATTTAACAATTAATAGATTAAAAGATACATCATTTAACTATTTTGATGCATACTTTAATTGGAATGGATATTTAGATGAGAGTGATGTTAATAGTCCTGTGTGGTTTGATAACACCTTTAAATCTATTTGGACAAAATTTGATGATGGTAATTTAGAAAAAAATTCATCAACCGTATTTAGAGGACTTAGATACATCTATCAAAAACGTAAAGAAACAACATCATCAAATCCAACTGAGTTTATTCCAACAAATGAGGTTAATGATTATAAATTTGGTGTTGTCTTAAAATATACTAATGGGGCAGATAAAAATTCAGTTACAGTTAACTCAATTAAGAATGATGTTTTTAAATTCATTTGTATATTAATAGAATTAAAAATTGTACAAAATGACATTGATAATTTAGATCGATATTTATTATATACTTTAAAGGATTTAGAATTGGATAATGACATTATAGATACTACTGTCGAATTTCAAATAGATTTTCAAAATAGCTCCTTTGGGGCACAAAATGATGAAGCTATTTTAAGTGCTTCGCAGTTCTCTATCAATGATGGAACTGCAAAATTCTTAACATATGTAACTCCAGATGAAATTGGAAATTATAGTTGGATTTATTTTAATTTAGGGTTAGACACATGGGCAGTAAAGGTTGTAAGAGTAATTAATGATGAGAGTATTGTTGTCAGTGGTTGGCCATATGAATTTAATCCTATAACGGGTGTAATTGGAACATTAAGATTAGACCCTTTTCAATTTGGATTAATCGCATATAATTCATTATTTAAGTATTATGAAGGGGGTAGAAACCAGTTTGCAAGTATTTTAAATCAACTTAATGCATATAATTTTGCAAATCTATTTAATAAATTTGGTGCTATTAATTATATTACAGTTGACAAAAATGGAAGCACATTAGATAATCAGTACACTCTTTCAATTGAATCAGGTACCGATGTAATCAAACCATCAATTGTTACTGCTAAAGCAGATGCCGATAGACCAAAGGCATATCAACTTGTTTCAGGAGAAATTGGAAAGGTTATTGTAGAACGTGAAGATGGTGGTTATATCACAGTATTGCGTAGAATGAATGGAAATTACAACCCATTATTCAATAATGTAATTACATTCACAGATTTATACAATTCAAATAAAGTTTCAATTTCAAATAGTGAGTATGAAACATTAGTCTATAATAGATTAAATGGAAATGGACTTGCATTTGAATCATTTAAAGATAATAGTGAAGGATTTGGTATTATTAAAAATTATTTCTATCACAAAGTAAATGATGAGAATTCTAAAAATATTTTAAAACTTTCTCAGACATCTGATAAATTACCATTATATCCTGCAATTGGTGAGATTGCTATTGATAAAAAGGATTTGAATTTATTCAGATCTAAATATTCACCACTATATTTTTCTAAGGCATTACCTGGTGGAACTTCAGAAAATGTACATGGAACGTTAAGTCCCATTGAAAAGAAAACATTTATGGTTTCAACGATTATGAAGGTAAAGGATTCTTACGATATTACAAAATTTGATAGTACTAAAGAAATTTCATTAGAGGTTTTAGATAAAATAAGATTTGAACAATCTAATATAACATCTATTCATTGGTATGAAAATGACAGTGAAATAATTGCAGATTTTTATTTACCATCTGCCATATTAAATGAGTTAATTGAGGATGGAATTAAACCAAGATTTAAAAAGTATATTGATAATGCATTCTCGTTTGGAGACAAAGAATCTATCAATGATGATTTACAGATATACATAAATAACAATATTACACCTAGATTTATTTTAGACAATATTGATATATATGGAATTCAAGGAAAGGATCTACAAACATCATTTGTTTCAGTAACCAATATTTCCGAATTGACAAACAATAATTTTACTAAATTAACAAACTATAATATTTTAAGCTATCAAAATGATGGTCTAAGTTTTAGACTAATATATAGTAAAATGGTTGGATATTCTTACAATTTCAAAATACATGTTAAAATACAGGCTTAATCAATGAATATAAATATTAAGGAAATATTTAAAAGTGACCTTGACCCAAATAGTACATCTTGGTGGTCCAAAGACAAAATAGATAAAATTAACTTTAATTTTAATCAATTTTTAAGTGGAGGAATGCCAGGTCCACAGGGATTTAAGGGTGCGGATGGAGACTATGGTTATAGTGGAGCCCAAGGTTATCAAGGATTTATGGGAGTCCAAGGTTATCAAGGGCCACAAGGTTTTGCTGCACCATCTGAATGGATAATGCATATTCCAACTGATAATACAATTCCCGCGTACTTATTTCCAAAGGTAAATCAGACACCAGGATATATTGAACAGATGCCAGCAGTATTAAAAACTGGTTATATTGACCCTTTAAATGAATCACCTGAGGATTTTAATGGATCGGTTAAGACTGTTTATTTAAGTCCAATCATTGGTGGTTTAAGCACACAGCGAATGATTGGTCTAAGATTACAACATTTAACAAAGGTTGCCGATTTTAGAATAGGATTACTTTCAGGTAATTTAGACATGGAAATTGGTAGGATTATTACAGGTGACCCTGGTTTTCATTATTTACAAATAGCAGATGAAATTATATACGAAATATTAGGTGTATCATATTTAAAGATTACATCAAATATGATAAGATTTGGTGGAAGTGTAAATACAAATTTTACAATTGAAAAATCATTTTCACATAATGCATTTAAATATAATAGAAATGCCCAATTTGAGAGTGTATTAATATCTAATGATACAGATGGAAATGTTAAATGGGTAGATAAAAAAGAAATTTTTGGAAGTTTTCCAGTTGGTTCAATAATTTCAATTAGGGAGGAAGACTTTAATTCTACTAATTTTATATTAACAGATAATATAACACAGACAGGTCCTCCATATGGAGAATTACAAATAACGTTTGGTAAAGGAAGAATTGGAACTGAATACGAAGGATGGTATTTATGCCATGGACAGACATGGAAAGTTGCTAATGGTGTTAATGAATTTCAAACCCCAAATTTATCTTCGTTTAATTATAGTATTGAATCTAATGAAGGTGGTCAAAACTTAATAACCAATGAAGGTGATAATACTCCAATAATTATAGGTGGGAGTGATATTTCAATGGAAGCAATACATAGTGGTAATGGAATATATGATTTAAATTTAATTACAGATCAAAACGATACTGTATTTCAAGGAGGAATAACTGGTAATAATACAAATATTACTCGTATGATTCATATTGTATTTCTAGACAATTCTAATTTATATTGGTCTGATTCTACATTTTCACCACCACCTCCATCGACATCAAATATTATATTAACTAATGCAAAACAAACATCCATAGATGCATGTGTATCAACCCCATCATATCAATACACATGGACCGGTTTAAATAATAATAATTGGAATACATTTAATCATATTAATGAAACATACTATTTATATAATTATGGAACTACAACATTTGCAACTCCAGGATGGTATAAAAATATAGATGGTATAACACGATACTGGAATGGATCTGCATTTATATCATATAGTATGTGTGAAGATATTGGTGCTAATACAGTTAATTTAATGTTTGGAAATAATGTTTATGATATTAATGGTGCACCATTTAGTGGAGATGATTATGAAATAAATACAACTGATTTAAGTACTGCAGCTCAACTATATACCTTGGGTACTGGTAACTTTGCACCATTGGGTTGGTATAGAGATTCAACATCTGGAATTAGAAGATATTGGAATGGGTCATTATTTATAGGAACTATATTTACTGAGGATTATGTTATTGAGGTTCCAGAAGTAGCGTATAATACATCTCCATCCCCAGGAGCATGTAGTATTTCAAATACAATTAGATCCACATATATTGAAATGACAAGTAATCAATTTCAATTAATAGGTCAACCTATGGGAATATTAGATGCAGTAGGTTTTATATTATATACACCCCTTAATTGGGCCAATGAAGCTGGAGGTTTTACACCTCCATTAGTTAATATAATTTCTCAAAATGCACCTGGAACCAGTTTAAAATATAGAAGTGCTTTTAATAACTTTATTATTGACGAAGAGAACGCAATATTAATTGGTAAAACCTATGGTATAATTAATCAAGTAACGGGTGAACTTGATTCAATAGGAATATGTTAAAAAATGAATATATAAAATAAATTAATTTAAAGTAATGGCAATCAATTTAAAACATATTAGTAATACTGATAATGATAACATTAAACTGGATAAAGTTAACTATAACTTTGATCAGTTAATTGCCAATGGTGGAGGTCCTCAAGGTCCTCAAGGTTCAAAGGGTGACCAAGGATATCAAGGTGTTATGGGACCTCAAGGACCACAAGGTATGAGTGGTTTTCAAGGTGTTATGGGACCTGCGGGAGCAACTACTGAGTCATATTGGAATAGAATAAATGGAAATAGTGCATCTTTAATAACAGATACTTTATTTCCAGAACCTAATATAGGAGCTCAAAATCCACCTGTAATTAGTATTGGATTTTTATCCACAGACCCTGAATATGGTACACATCAAAATTTAGTAGATGGACAATCTCCATACCAATGGATTATAAATAGAAAAAATCATTTTTTCTCTAATCTAAGATTTAAAAGTGGTAATGTTATAGATAATTGGGTGGATTTTATTTTAACATATGACCAGGGTTTAAATACAACAATATTTAAAACTCAATTTAAGGAATTAGGAAACTCCATTCCAACAAGATTTATTTGGTCTGCTGATAAACATATTTTTAAAAGTAATATAAGTGGAGATGAAATACTTTCAATTAATTCAGGGGCTGCATTATTTTCAAAAGATGTACATTTTGATTCTCCAGTTACAATCAATAATAGTTTATATATTGAAAATGCAAATGCCGATGTTAATAAAATAGCAACATCAGAAGATAGTACAGGAAAAGTTATATTTAAAAGTATTGCTGAATTAGGTGGAACGGTTCCTTATGGAACGATTATTTCAATATTACCTGGTATATTTACTGATAATACTAGATTTATAAATAGTGAGACTATTGATTTAAACCAAACGCCGAATAATATTGATGACGTATTAAAAATAAGGATAGGTACGGGTATTGGAGATTATGCTGGATGGTATTTATGTAATGGAAAAACATGGATTAATGACAATAACCAATCTCAACATATTGTACCTGATTTAAATTCATTTTCATATAGTATTGATGAGAATCCATTATCTATTAATTTAGATAGTCAAGGAAATGTTGACGTGATTAACGATTCTATAAATATTATAGGGGGTGCTGATATTTCAATGGATGCAACTATACAAACACCGGGGGTTTATGAAATTAATATGGTTGTAGAAACAAGCGATATTGGTACTACAACATTTAATGGTTCAACATTTATAATTAAGAAATTACCGCAAATAATTTATTTAGGTGAAAGTGATTTATATTGGAGTGATAAGGGAACTGGACAAGCACCTATAACTGAATTAAATTTTGAATTAAGTGATTCTAATTCTGGTGTAAATTCATTAGGAAATATTTCTTTAGGTTCTGCATTAAATCAGCAAGGAGGTTCGTATTTACATCAAGTCGATGTTTCAGCACCTATAGGTTATTATTGGTCATCACTTCCTGTTGCAATCGGTTATCCATCATATATAGATGGAGTTTCGGTAAATGTTGGATCTGGAACATATCCAACAACAATAACATTAAATATTAATATAGATTCTCAACCTGCTGATGGAAATACTGCTAATTTAACAATAAATACATCAGGACTATTTACATTAATACCTGACAGTACACAAATATACCCTACACCTTCATGGTATTCAAGTGTAGATTCAATATCGAATGGATATGTATATGAGGTGTATGACCTAGGAACGGACCCTGAATCAATAGGGACTTTAATACCTTCCGGCACGGTTACTGCAACAACAGGAAGTATTAGATATATTAAGTATAGAATAAAGGCCGATGATTATTTTTATAAATGGGAATCACCATCTTTATCTGATTTTACCTTTAATTACGTAAGTGGAATTGGAAGTGGCCAATTAACAGAACATTCTGTTGAATATGTTTCATCTGCTCCAATTGCAGGAACCATAATTGATTATATTATAAAAGATAATAATTTTGGTATGAATAATCCTGGAGGAAATAATACAATGTATGCATATATTTCTGGATCTGCATCTAGATTTACTGATGTTGTTAATATATCCGGATCTGGATCTCCATCTAATAGTTTTGATTTTAATAGCTCTGGATCTTCTTCATCTATATCAATTAGTGGGGCTGGAGTAATAAGAATAAGAAGTGGAGTTGATATTAAAGTTAGACTTAAAGCATCTTCAAATATATATGTTTCAAGTGGAGGTGGGTATGCATCTATACAAACAGGAGATGGTATGGGAATTACTTTAACGGCTAATTTTGCTTCAAGTTCTTCAGGTACTCCAATAATAACATATTCATCGGAAACTGCAATTCCATTAAATAATACCGTAATATCAATAGGTGGAACTGCTAATAAAGCAAGTGGTGCCAGTTTTTGTTCTGCTTCATTAGGAATAGAATATTCTAATGATAATGGATTAACATGGCAAAGTTGTGGATTTTAATTTTTAAACAATGATAGATTATAAAAAATATATACCATCAAAAAATACCCTAATTTTTATTGGGGTATTGGTGTTTTTGCTGATATTCCTTCAACAATGTAACTCAAACTCAAAATTAAAAAGAGAATTAGAGAATACAAAAAAGATTTCAGAAAGAACATTTAATAATTACAAAGCAAGCTTAGATACACTTAGAATTGTAAGAGGCCAAAATGGACAGTTGATTGCAGAAAGACTTTCATATGTTTATGATATTAATTCATTAACTGATGAGAATAAAAAGCAAATTGAACAATATAAAGAAGCCCTTGATTTAAATAAAAAACTTAAAGGCATTAATTCATTGTTAAGCACTGAGTTAAAAATCAAAGAGCAAATCATTAACTCTAAGAATGATGTTATAAAGGTAAATGATTCAATATATAAGATAAATTTTAGTGATTCAAAAAACTGGGATAAATATAATTGGAGACAGTTTAATGCATCGTTAGATATTAAATCAAGTAAGAATGATTTAAGTGTGATTAGTTCAGATTTTAACTGGAAACAAGGAGCACAACTTAAAGCAGTAGTATTAGAAGAGAATGGAATAAATACTTTAAGAATAACTTCAAGCTATCCAGGTCTTGAATTTACTAACATTGAAAACATAAGTTTAGTTAACGATAAATTAAATCAAAGGCTGATTAAAAAGGCAGGTTGGTCAATTGGTGTTGGAGGAGGATTTGGATTAAATTTAACACCAAATAAAATTATTACAATAGGACCTCAGATTAATATTGGACTTTATTGGTCTCCAAAATGGCTTAGATTTTAAAAAATTATAAAGAAATGGCGAAATCATCTAGATTCATAAGAATAGACGAAGATGTATTATTAGAATTCATCTATCATGACCAATCAAACCCAAATGAAGTAAAGATTGAAAATGATAATAATGGAAGTCAACTTAAGTATTTAAATACAGTTGATGGGGACGATAGCGCTTCTAGATTTTTGATTCATGAACTTGGAGAAGATGTTGTTGAATTCACGATTACTATATCGAATGGTTACGTGGTAATCAACGGGTTTGCCAGCAGACAATTATTACTTAAGAATGGAAAAACATATAAGTTCGACTTAAGTGACGCTAGTATTGACAATATGGCTGGATTTAATATACCTAATGGTAATGGATATGTGTCTGGACAAAATTATATATATACCCCTACAACAAATGGAGTATATACTTATGAATACTCTAATTTAGCAGGTATTGCCTTTATAGGTGGACAAATTGAAGTTTCAGATAGAGCAAGTTCTCTTTTTTCAGTTCCTTCTTCTGAAACTGGAAATGATATTAAAACTGCTCCAGGACAATCTGGAAGATGGTATGCAGTACCTACTTCTATTAATAGTCAAATGGCCCTATTGGATAATTCATTAGCCTACTTGGATTCTACGGAGTGGAATGGTACTGATTCAAATAACCTAAATGTTATTCCATCATCTACTGTAAATGCAGTTTGGTATGACATAATAAGACTACACTTAAGAACTGGATATTCATTTAGTGGTAGAGGTTATGATGGATTCTTATTCCAAACAAAGGTTAAAAGAAATTCTGGAGTTTATAATTACTTTAACTCAACGGTATATTTAAACTCTTCTAACTTTGAAATTCAAAATCCAAACCCATTTATTTTAGGAGCTACTTCATACTCAAAATATATTGAGATTAAAATTCCTTCTCTTGTAAATATGTATGACTCCACAAAGAATCTTGAATTTGAGGAGACTTTCTTTGGTGTATCAGGTTCACAAGATGCTATTAATCCATTAGTTAATTATGAAATAGATTTTAAATTAATTAGTTCAGTCGTTACAATTGGACAATATCAATATATTAATTTGGTTGAAGGTAAGTCAATAGTGATTGGACAAGAGGATGAATATGTAGATTTAGCTGTAAATATTCAACATGCAAATGATGGAGATTACTTTGAAATCTTTGGAACTAAAGATGGTTCACAATCAGGTTTTGAGAGTTATATTAATGGTAGGATGCAAACATCAGGAGATGATTTAACTATTTTTTATGAGGTACAGGTTGCAGAACAACTTGGACTTAATTATATTAATACATTCTCAAATACATTTACACAAACAAGTCAATTTGATGAGTCTATTGTATTTAGACCGGTAATTTTAAACTCATCAATTACCAGTAACTTTTTAATTACAGTAAATATGAGAATATACAACGAGACTGACAATACTCAAATTTTAAAGGTTGCTTCTTTAATTTATAATCAACCTAAAAAATATGGTAAAAAATTATTGAAGTTAAATTTGAACTCAAGTTTTTCTCCAACAATTGTGTATAATACATTACCAAATACTGAGGTTAACAGAGAAATTAATTCATTTGTAAATTCACTAAGACCAAATGTGGCTGAAACTAAATATGTTCCAGTTGCAATTGATACTTATGGAATTGTGGCAGCAAATTCCAATATAACAGTTGATAGTGCTGAAGTTACTTCAAATGGACAATTACAATACAAAGTAGAAGGAGAAAGCTCAATCACACTTTCAAAGGTTTCAGATAATTTTGTTAAATTTAAAATAGCAAAGCAAGGAGAAGATATTTTAAATGCAATTAGTCTAGTAAATGCCGAAGATGTAATTTTAATTATTAAGAGTGGAACAATTGAGGAAAGAATTTCACATGACCCTTCATTCCCAAATATTGATATGGGTAATGGTGAAGTCTTATTCAAAGTTTCTAAAAGTACCGCAAGTAGATTTGACGAATCAGATACAAACCAATTTGCAGATAAATTTTATATCAACATAAAAAATGGAGAGACTGAATCTCTTCTTTATTATGGTAATGTAAACATCATATAATGATTTTAAATAGTAGAAATAACTTATTCAATTTTAAATTTCCAAGGACTTTTATTCCTAATGAAGTTGCTGACAAATATCGTAGATATTTGAATAGAATGCCAGGTAATTTAATCAGTGAACCAATTGACTTTATTAACTATTCAATACAAGGTGTAAATTTACCAGGAATTACATTTGATCCGATTGAAGTTGCACCAAATGATGGAACAATCACATATCATAGAGGATCTATTCCAATTCAAAATACCATTGATAGACAGTTTAAAGTTACAATGCAATTATTGGATGGTTATATTAACTATTGGATTATGCAAGATACTTTACTTTATTATTATTCAAAAGGAGTTAAAGAACCTTGGTTAAATGATATTAAATTGCAAATTATGGACGCAGAAGGAATTCATGTTATGAGTGCAGTATTTGAAAAGCCAATCTTAAATTCAATCTCAGAGCTTGATTTAAATATGAGTTCCAATATTGCAGAGTTTACAACGTTTGACTTAAATTTTTACTACAACAAATTTAACATCATACTAGAAATAGATTAAGATATATAAATCATGGAAACAAAAACATTCTTAGAATATATGGCTGAGCAAAATGTAACTCAACCAGAATTACAAATACTGACTGAATCTTTACAAACTGAGTGGACAGAAGAACTTGAATCAAAGGTAGATGCCGCTATAGCTCAATTTAATGAAACTTATAGAAATGAAGATGGAACTTACGATATTAATAGATTCAACGAGGAGATTACTAATGAAGGTATCTTAGGAAGTATTTTTGGTGGACTTGCAGGGTTTGCTTTAGGTAAAACTGTTGGGAAAACAGTAGCTAATATTCTAGGTGTTAGCAGCGGAATTATGTATGACATGTTAACTTCTAGATTAGTTGGTGCTGCTTTAGGTGCTGCTCTTGGTAAAAATCTATAATATGAATTTTGTAACAATTGACTTTTCTCTTAATTCACCTGGTATTTGTGTTTTTAAAAATAATGAATATCATTTTATAGGTTATCTAAAACCTAACACTGGAACTAAGAAGGAACAAAAACTTCAAGAGGAACTTTCGATTCTCAAAGATACCAACATCACATACCAACCTGATTGGACAAACAATGAAGATTATTCTAAGAGTGAGATGATTAAAATCCAGCGTCACCAACAAACTGCTAATGACATTATTAATTTAATCACAGAAATCACAGGAACTGAAGGTGAATTTGTAATTGCATTTGAAGGGTCTTCTTATGGGTCTTCTGCAGGCACAAACAATATTATTGATATGGCTGCAGGAGCCGCAATCCTTAAGATGCTTTTAATGTCGAGACTTAAAGTTACAGAGATGATGACAATATCTCCATCAACAATTAAGAAACATGCTGGAAAAGGTAACATGAAAAAGGATGAGCTTTGGTTTAAATTTCTTGAGAACGTTCTCGATGATTCTTCGTTAGAGACATCATCTCTCCTTAAATTCTGTAAAGACAACATCGGAGTTGTTAAAAATATCCCAAAACCTTTAGATGATTTAGTCGATGCCTATTTCTTAAATCACTTGGCTAGAAGTTTATTTTACCCTCAGGCTTAAAGACATAAGTTATATTGTACCTGTGAATTTTTGTTTCAGAAACCAATAAAAAAAGTTTTAATAAACAAAAAAGAATAGAGATATATAATAAGTATAGTAACATTTAATAAGAAGTAAATTATGTCTTTTAATACACAGGACCATTTCGATTTATTTAGAGCTTTAAAAAAGCTAGTATTGTTAGGACAAATTTCCACAGATGAGATGGAAGACTTACTTACAAAATCTGGTCTTATAAAGATTGGAGACTCAACCTATAGAGATGATTTAGGTGCTATTTTAGAAATGTAATTTGAAACCTTTTTAAGTTTTATTATATAATTAACGATTAACAATTTAAAGTATTAACAAAAAATTAAAGTATTTAAGTATTATGGCAGATTTTGACATTTTCAACCTTAGTGTGGCAGACGTAGACACACATGAAACACAAGCTTCTTCAGGAAGTGACCTCTACAAACCAACAGCTGATGATGGTAAAGATGGAACTTACAAAGCAATTATTCGTTTTGTTCCAAACCCAGCAAATCCAAGAAACTCTTTAGTAAAAAAATATGTACACTGGCTTACAAATGCCAACGGTGACGGTAAAATGGTAGATTCTCCTTCAACTGTAGGTGAAAAATGCCCAATTGCTGATGTATTCTTTAAATTACGTAAAAGTGATTCAGCAGTTGACCGTAAAATGAGTGACAAATTAAAACGTAGAGAACAATACTTCTCTCTAGTAAAAATTATCAAAGATCCTCAAAATCCAGAATTGGAAGGACAATATAAAATCTTCAAATTTGGTTATAAAATCAAAGAGAAAATTGATGAGGAATTAAAACCAGCATTTGGTGAACCAACTCAAGTATTTGACTTATTTGCAGGTAAAAACTTCGAATTGATTATTACTCGTCAAGGTGATTTTAATAACTATGACAAATCTAAATTCTCTTCTTCTACAAGTGCTATCGATATGAATGGTACTCCAGCCGAAAGAACAAAAGAAGTTATGGCTTTAATAAAAGATCAGTTAGATGCAGCTCCAAGCCTTGAGCCTTATGAATACAAAGCATGGGACGAAGAAACTCGTGACTTCGTTAACAACATCTTACGTAACTACTTGAACCCAGGCGATGCAATGGATTCAGTTATTTCAAAACCTGCTGCTAAAAAAGTAGCAGCAAAAACTGAAGCAGCTTCAAATCCATCAGAGGACTTTGAATTTCCAACTGAAATGACATCAAGTCCAACATCTTCAAACTCAGATGATTCTGATGACTTAGATGATTTTTTAAATGATTTAGGAGTTTAAGACATATAATTAATTTAAAAAGGGTCTTGTGTAAACTTGGCCCTTTTTTCATATATAATATTATATGAGTGACTTAAAAATAACAGAGGAATTAAAGAGTAAAATTAGAAGCTTAGTAAAAGAGGTTGTTGTCAAAGTGCATCATGAAACTTCAAAACAAATGCTTAAAGAAATGCCAGGTCGTTTGACAATGGCATGTCCTTTCTGTGGAGACTCAACAACTGACCATAAAAAGAAGCGTGGTAATTTGTACTGGGACACTCTACAATATCACTGTTTTAACTGTGGAACTCACTCCAATGCATATCAACTTTTAAAGGAACATAATGTAAAGTTTAAAAGCACTGATGATTCTATCATCATTATTGATTATATTCAAGAACATAAATCCGAAAGTAATCATATTGAAGTTTTAGAACATGATGTATTTAAAATGGCTTATGATTTGGCTCCTACAAGAAAAGAATTAAGTAATTGGTTTGGATTCAAAGAAATAGAACCTGGCGATCCAGCATTTTTCTATTTACGAGGAAGATTGTTATCTTCAAAACTTAATAGATTCATGTATTCTCCAAAGGACAAGCGAATTGTAGTTTTAAATCTAGCACCAAATGACAAAGTTATTGGATTTCAAACTAGAGCACTTGTTAAAAAGTCAAATTCAAGATATCTTACTTATGACCTACCTAAAATCTATCAGGAAACAGATAGAGAATTAAGTTTAAGTGAAGAGGAACTTGCAAGCATTTCAAAAATATCAACTCTATTCAATGTAATGTTAGTCGATTTTGAAAGAGATGTTACAATGTTTGAAGGACCTATCGATGCTATGTTTATGGAAAACTCAATAGGATTGGCAACAGCCGGTCGTTCAACTGAGGAGTTTGATGAGATTCCAACCATTCAATATATGTTTGATAATGACAAAACCGGAAAATCTAAGATGGTTGAAAAACTTAAAAGAGGTAGAAAGATTTTCATATGGAATAAATTTTTAACTGAAACTGGAATGGAAAAAGACTGGGAAAATTATATAAAAAACATTGATAAAAATGAAAGGGATAAATATCCTAAACAAATAGGTGATTTAAATGATTTAGTTATTGCAGCTTGGTTGACTAAAAACAAATGTTTAGGCAAGTTGAAAAACTATTTTACTGATTCAAAACTTGATGTATATCACCTATGATAAAAAAAGAGTTTTTACAAATGATCGAACAGGAATTCGAAGACTTTGAAAATGAAAAAAACAAGAGAAAGAATTTAAAATTGATTGTTGATTTTTCCTCAACGAAGATCGTTCACGAGGGAAAGGAATTTACGATGACTAAGCCAAAACTTAGACCAAAGCTAACTACTTCTGTTTATATTAAGAATAATAAAAAAGGTAATTCATTATTTTAATTTAAGACAATATGTCAGATACAAAAGATAAAATACAACAACTCGATGATTATTTAAATAAACAACGAGAGGATTGGACTCAAAAAATAAAGGGATTAACCGAAGATTTAAAAGTTGGTAGTAATTTAGAGGATGTTAGCGCATATACTTTAAGTTACAGGCAAATTATGGTTGAACAATTGGCAACAATGGGAAACCGTATTAAATCCCAAAAAGCAACAGTCGACAGAAAATATAAAGAGAAATGGTTAGAGTATTATAACTATGATTATAAGTTAACCGACAAAATGAAAGAGAAATTTGTGGAAGCAGATATTGCTGACGATACACAAATTCTAGAGTTGTTATTGACTCAAAAAAGTTTTATTGAGGGATCGATAAAAACCCTTGACAATATGGGCTTTGCAATCAAGAATCGCCTAGATATTTCAAGGCTGTAAAAAAGATGATAATGAGATTTGATTTTAACATTAACGGAAGACAATCAATTTTTAAGAATTGATGAATCAACTGAGCTTGAGTTAGAGCAAATTAGAATTTCTTTGACTAAACGAATTGACTCGTGGAGATTTAATCCACTTGTCAAAAGAGGTGTTTGGGATGGTTATGTATCTTATATCAAAGATGATAAATGGATTCCTGCTGGTTTGTGGAAATATGTAATGGAGGTTTGTAAGGAATATCGATTTGAATTAAAAATAAATGGAATCAAAAGACTTATAGACCCTGATATTTCAGCAGAAAGCTTTGAGGAATGGGCATATGATTTATTTAAAGGCTCTAAGATAACTCCTAGGGACTATCAGGTTGAGGCAGCTTACAATATTCTTAAGTTTAGAAAATGCCTTGCAGAGCTTGCCACATCAGCAGGTAAGACTTTAATCAGTTTCCTTACAATAGCTTACATGCTTGAAAAGAAAAAAGCAGAGAAGATATTATTTATAGTACCTAATGTTTCATTAGTTGTACAGGCCCATGAGGATTTTCATGACTATAATTATAAAAATAGAATTGACCTAAGAATCCAACAAATTTTCTCAGGCCAAAAAATTAAAACTAATAAGAATATTATTATTGGTACATATCAATCACTAATTAAAAAGGAGGCAGATTATTTTGCTGAATTTGATGCGGTAATTGTCGATGAAACTCACAAAGCAAAATCAGCAAGTATTAAAACAATTTTGCAAAAATGTATTAATGCAAAATATAGATATGGTCTTTCAGGTACTATTCCAAAGGATGGTACTCTTGACAAATTAACCCTAATGAGTCAAACCGGACCTGTGATTACTGAGGTTAAGGCAAGTTTCTTACAAGACGAGGGTCACATTGCAAAGTGTATAGTTAAAGTTATTGAAATGGACTATGCAACTGACAAACAAAAAACTGCCCTAATGGAATTGGCTCAAAATAAATATGAGAACAAGGATGTTTTTGCATTGGAACAAAACTTTGTAATTAATAATAGTGCCAGACTTGATTTTATTGCAAGCGTGATTGGTAGGGTTCCAAGAAATTCATTAGTACTTTTCCATAGAATTGAACATGGTCAAAGATTATATGAAAAACTTCGACAAGAAACTAATAAGAGAGTATTCTATGTAGATGGTGGAACTGCTTCAGATATTCGTGAAGAGTATAAAAAGAAAATGGAAACAGGCGAAGAGATTGTAATTGTTGCGTCTTATGGAACATTTTCTACCGGTATTTCGATTAAGAAAATTCATAACATTTTCTTTACAGAATCCTTTAAATCTGAAGTAATTATTAGACAATCAATTGGACGTGGATTAAGACAACATGAATCAAAAGACAAAGTTTTGATTGTAGATTTTGTTGACGATATTAGAACGATTGAATGGGATAATTATCTGTATAAACATGGAAAGGCTAGACAGTCAATCTATAAACAAGAGAAGTTTGAGTATTCCATAAAGAAAGTCAGTTTTGACGGAGATATATAATCATAATAATAACATAATAAAAAAATAAATTTAAAATGGCAGAAGTTAATAAAATCTCATCATTTAAAAGTTTTTCTGAAATCAAAGCCCAGGAAAGCGCAATGAAATTAAGAGAAGAAAATAATCTTAAAAGACAACAAACTCTTACTAAGATTGAGGAAATTTTAGATGAAATGGGTGTAAGCTCTATTTCAGATATCGATGAAGATACTAAAACAACATTAATTAATAAGTTATTTACAAATGTATCCGAAGACGAGGCTGAAGATATTGAGGATGAAATCATAAAGATGGGAACTCCTAAAAAATTACAAGAAGGAAACGCATTTATCTATGCAGCTGCAAAGGCTAAGCAAGAAGGTAAAGAGGAATTTGAATTTAACGGTAAAACTTACAAAGTTACACTAAAGAAAGACACTGGTCTTAAAGAATCTTATACATTACTGGTAACTGAAGGTACCAGAGGTTTCTTTGGTAAAATAGATAAAACAGGTAAAATTTCTGCAGTTTATACTCACTATGATTCTTACCCTGATAATATGCTTCCAATCATTAAAAAATCATATAAGAATGTAGATGCAGTAGATGCAGTTATTGCTAAAGGTGATAACTCAGGATTAGATGTCGATATCGAAAAAATGAATTTTTATAATAATAAAAATTCAATGACACCATTAATTGGTAAAAAAAATAATTTCTCTAAATTTAAAAAAGATGCTATGGATTCAGATGTAGAATTTATATATTTATATGATGAATCCGATAAAAAATGGTATATGGTTGATGTATATGGAGATAAAGAATTAAAACCTGCATTTGAATCAGTTGAAAGTATTTTAGTTGAAGCTATTTCTAGAAGCTCCTTTGATAGAATGGATGGCTTACATAATATTAAAGCCATGGATGCTTTAATTAATTCAGCTAAAACTATTTTTGATGATTTATCTGAAGAGATGTTTGAATTCGATGAAATTTGTGATTTCATTGTAATGAAACTTAAGAAAAGTAAATTAGCTAAAATGTATGAATCTTCAGTAAACGAAGGTAAACACGGGATGGCTAAAAAGTTGCTTCAAGATATTATTAAAGGAGATACTTCCAGCGCAGAGGGTATTAAGATATCTAAGGAATTAGCTGAACATTATTTAAATTGGATTAATACATCCCCTTATGGTAAGAAAAACGAAAACCTACCATTATATATGTTGATTAAAGCAAGTTTTAACTGGGGTATTGAAAGAGGACTTGATTCTAAATTAAAAGGAGAATTAGAAGCTTTAAAATCTTCAATCAAAGAATCTGTTAATGTAGAATCTATTGATGAAGCTCGTTCAATCAACAAAATTCAAAATGATTGGTCTAAAATTACTTCAGATATGGCAGCTAAAGCTCAAGAGTGGAAAGCAGCCGAAGGAGATTCAAAATCAGCATTATTGGCTAAATTAAAGGAAATGACAGCTAAGAAAAAAGCATTAGAGGCTGAATTAGAAGCAGCAGTTGCTGGTAAAGATAAAGATTTAGAGTTGGCAGTTACTGAAGGAACTATTTATGAAGGTAAAGGATTTAAAGAAACTGAATATCTTTCAGCTTTCTTAGAGGAAATTGATGGTATGCCAGAAGCTCAAATCAGAAAAATCATGGGTAAAGATTATATCGATACACCAGGTAACTATGCAGAAGAGGCCGAAGATTATGATAATGACATTGAAGATTACATGATTTCTAACATGGGCAAAAAGGAATTTGAGAAATTAGTATCTTATTGGAAAAATAATGTAAAGGAATCAGTTGAAGTTAATGAGGCTGAAATTAAATCAGATGACGAATTTAAAGAATATGCAATGAATGTTTTGAAAAAAGCATTTGGTGCTGATTTCGACGAAGCTAAAGCTGGAGAAGTTGTTGATGGAATTCTTAAAAAATGTGATGGAGATTACGGCACATGTGTTGGAATGTTAACAAGTTCGTTAGACTAAAATAATTAAAATAAATAATACCTGATGTTTTAATATGTCAGGTATTTTTATTATATTTACAACATGAAAACAAGAATCCTTAATTTTAATCAATTCTTAACTGAAAGGTACAAACCAAAGTTGAATGAACAACTTATATTAGAAGGTGGTGCTGCAGGACATATGTCTCACCCATTTGACAATAATGATTTAACATTCGGTGACTTTAAGAATATGATTATTGGTGGACTTCAAGGAGAATTAAACTTTGAAGAGGAACCAACTGAAAAAACAGATGGTCAAAACGTATTTGCAACTATTCAAAATGGTGAAGTTAAATTTGCCAGAAATAAAACTGAGTTGCAAAACCCAATGAATCTTAGGGATTTTCAAAATAAATTTGAAGGGCATCCAAGTAAAATGGTACAGGACACCTTTCAATTTGCAGCCGCCGATTTAGCAAGTTTGCTTATTAAATTGCCTGCAAAAACTCAAGAGGAAGTTTTTCAAAATGGATTAAATTTCATGAATATGGAATTAATCTATTCAAAGAATCCAAACGTAATTCATTATGATGTTGATGTAATTCAATTTCATGGAGTTAAAAAAACAGATGGTGCTGGAAATATCATTGGAGATGATAACAGTGCTGCAAAATCAGTATCTGGAGTTCTTAAATCTTTAAATGCAGATATTGGAAAAACTTTTCAAATTATTCCACCGCAAGTTATTAAACTACAGAAAGATATTAATTTCGAAGAAAATCGTGCTAAATTTATTGGCAAACTTGAGGTTCTTAGAAACAAATATGGTTTATCAGATGCAGATCAAGTTTCTAAATACCATGAAATGTGGTGGAGAGAACAAATTGAATCAGCTTTCAAAGATTTACCACAGGATATTAAAGAAGGTCTTTTACTTAGATGGGCTTTTGATGATAAAAAGACACTAAATATGCGTTCATTGGACAAAGTTTTAACACCAGCTCAAGCCGAAGCGGTTAAGAAATTTGACAAGGAGGACGTTAAAAAGAAATTCAAAGAAAATATACGTCCATTTGAAGATTTATTCTTAGAATTGGGCAGTGTTATCTTAAAGAACGCTAGTAACTTTGTTGCTGCATCCCCTGATAAAGAAATGCAAAGATTGCATAATGAAATTCGTTCTGAGGCTGAGAAGATTAAATTAAACGGAGACCTTACTCAAATAGAAAAAGTTGCAAAAGAACTTGATAGATTAGAGAGAATTGGAGGAATTCAATCTATTATTCCAACTGAAGGAATAGTATTTTCATATAAAGGGCATATGTACAAATTAACAGGTACCTTTGCTGCAATAAATCAATTAATGGGTATAATTAAATACGGTAGATAAAAAATGGCATTACAAAAATTAAGAGAATACTTTAACAAAACCAATAGAGAAATCTTTGTCGAAATGTTAAAAAACAGAGTGTTGGTAACTGAGAAAGTTGCAGCACCTTCTTTTCTTTTTAGAAGAACGTTAAATGGATTTGAATTTTATAAATCTGCAAATTCGGATAAATTAAACATGATTGATAGAACAGTTATTTCTTTATATGAAATGGCTATTAATCATTTACAAAGTTTATCTTCAAGTGTAAAATCTCAATTTCCATCTGATTGGATGTTTGGCTTTGAATATTTACCAGAAACAAACGTATCAGATATTGATTATAGCCAAACACCAAAGAACAATTTAATTTTAACACACATCCATCAAATAGGTGAGAATGGTAAAATTAAAAAGACAATCAATGACCCAATGATTTTAAATAAATGGGCACCACTATTAGAAGTTCAGGCAACTGAAGTTTTATTTGACGGTTACCTATCTCAACAACAGCGTGAGAAATTGCTTGAGCTATTATCAATGAACAATAAAGAATTCTCGGATAAATTTGATTATTTAGCACAGACACCTGATAAAACAAGCTTCACATTTGAGATATTTAAATTATTTAATCCAAACACAATTAACTCAACATTGAATCCAGATTTAGAGGATGAGATTGATGGATTAATCATTAATTTCATTGATGGTAAAACAATGAAATCATTTAAAATTGAAGATTTTTTAAGAAGTGCTGCAAAGGAAAGAGATGCACGCTCATCTAGTCACACATATCAAATCGCAGTTACAGATTTTCTAGAATATATTTCACAAGTTAACTTTGACGATATTAATTTAGAAGATGAAAATGCAAATGAAAGATACTTAGAATTTATGTCAATATTATTTAATATGTATGTTGACAAAAATTCAGCAAAATATATTGGTGTTAACTTTGAAAGTGCAGAATTTGCAATGTCACAATCATTTAGATTAAACACCAAGTACATTAAGAACGAAAAGACATTGAAATATGTAGATAACGAAGTATTAGCTGAGTTATTTAAAATGATTTTGAGTTCATTTAGAAAAAAGAGAAACAAAGAAACAGATCTTATTGATGCTGACACATTAAAGAGAATGAATGAAATGGTAGATGCTATTTCAGTAAAAATCTTTGTTGAGAACACAGACGAAAATGCAGTGTATGATTATTCAAACTTTATATTGCATAATAAAATCAAAGCTTCAGTAAATCTTAATGAAGCCTTAAATGTTAAACACACTGAGCAGGGAAAACAACCAGCAAATATGTTTGTTGGAAGATTTCAACCATTTACACTAGGACATGCTAAAGTATTGGAAACAATCCATAAAGAAAACGGTTATCCAGTAATTGTATTTTTAGTTAAATCTAAAACAGCTAAAAAGGGAGATGAGTTTAGCAGACCTTATGATGAAAGCACACAAATTGATATGTTCAATAAGGTTAAAAAACAATATCCTTTCTTAAAGGAAATTTATGTTGTTCCAAGTGCTGCAATTGATGTAATGTTCAATGAAATGAGACCAACATATGAGCCAGTTCTTTGGGGAACTGGAACTGATAGAATCAAGGCATATGGATATATGGTGAACAATGATTCTTATAGAGACCAATTAAATGTAAGAGCTGATTTTGGATTATTTGAAATCTCAAGAACTGGCGATGATATTTCAGCAACTGCAGTTAGAAATGCTCTATTAGCAAATGATGAAAAGGAATTTAAGAAATTAACTCCTAATGCAATTCACTCAATGTATGGTGAATTAAAGTCAAAAATTGAAGATTCAATGGGTGTTGTTGCTGAAAATGTTTCAACTGAGATTATGACATTCGAACAGTTTATTAAAAAAGATATATAGAATAAATAAAATAATAAGATATTATGAATTTCAATCAATTTATAAATGAATCAGAAGAATATGTTGGTTATGTTGAACTTGAAAAAGGTAAAAAACTAATAAATTCATTTAAAGACTTAAAGTCAGCTTCTACATGGAAAAAGAAAAATGAAGATGATTTACTAGACAGTGAAGGTGTTCAAAAAGTTGGAGTCATGCCAAAATCAATGTGGGATTCAAAAGAGGCAAAATATGCAATTACCGAAGGTATTTCTAAACCAGTTGGTCTTTCTAAACACATCAATGAAAGATGGAAACCACTTGGATTATCTATTGAAGAAACTGAAAAAGTAGCTAAAGATTTAGCAGCAGCTTTATCAAAGGTAGATGGTGTTAAATTTGAAATTACAAAAGGAAGTCTTGAGCCAGATGCATTTGACTTAGATCGAGATGGAGAAAAATGGGATGGAGGTTCGTATACAATCCACCATGATAAAACAATTGTAAATAATGCATATCCAGGAGGTCCAGTATATGGTAAAGTTGGAGATTCTATCGATAAAATGATTAAAACTATAAAATCAGTGCATGAATCTTTTTTAGATGCGTATGATAAAGATTCTGAAGAGTTAGATGAATCTAGAATTACAATCAAAAGAAGATATACTGATAGCCATCCTGCACAAACTGTAGGTAAATTTGCTACTATTAGAAATAAAGTACTTGAGGCAATTAAAGATGGTAAAATTTCTAATGAGGAATTTAATACTATTTTAAAGGAAATGACCAAGGATTCTAGTAGATGGTTAAAAAGAAACGCACAATATTTCAATGTATCTGAGGAAGGAGTTACTCTTTCTAAAGTAGGCATGAAAGTTTTAAACTCAATTGCAATCAATGAAGCCACTACAAAGAACCCGGAAGTATGGGTACCTGGCGGATTTGACAAAGAAATTGGAAAACATCCAAACGCAAAAATAACTAGAAAACTTGTATTAGATGCAGCTAAAAAATGGGATGTAAAACCTGAAGATGCAATCGCATACGTTGAATATGGTTGGATGGTTGATTTAGATGAAAATAAACAAAATAATAATATGAACAACTCAAAATTTATCTATGAATCATTTTCAGAATTCGTTGAGAATAGATTAAACGAAAACAATGAATCACTTTTAGAAGCGATTAAGTCTTCAATCCTAGCAGGATTCATTAGCATGTATGCTGCTCCAAAGGATTTATTTAAAGCATTTTATCAATATACCAAAGCAGATTTAAATGCAATTGAAGATGCTGATTTTATTGAAATGGCTCCAAGCGAAGCTTACAAATCTAAAAATTTAGGTGCAGCTATTGTATTCTATGTTTCAAGAAATGAAAAACCAAATCCATACACATATGCTGAAGGTTATAACAATAGAATGATTCCAGGAAATGCTTTACTTGCAATCGCAAATGGTCAAAATGAATTCTTTGCATTAGAATTTGGTAAATATAATATTCCATACGATAGTAGAGGTAAAAGATTTAGAACTTTTTCTAATGTCGGTAAAGATGCAAATAGAAAAGATACAGCAGGTATTAGTAAAGATTATAAAGGATGGAACGCATCAGGTCTTTCAAATGTAAAGAGAATCTCTAACGTTGCAGATGTTGCTTATGTTTTACCAATGGATGTTATTAGAGCTAAATATAGTACTGAAGCCCTTAAAAGACAAAGAGAAGAAGCTAAAAGAGGTGCAACTGCCCTAATGGACCCTAGAAAAATTAAAGATGAGAACATCGCTAAATATAAAGAAATCTTAGCACAAAGATTATTGAATAAAGATGAAGCAATCGATAAAGAGGTTGAGAAAGTAGTAAGCAGTGTTAATCAATTTATCATGGATGGTTTTGCAGCTAAGCAAATGTCACAATATGGTGAGATTATTTTAGGTCGCGACCCTAAAGGTAGAGAAGTTCGTGTAAGTGATACTACTAATTATCTTAAAAATGTTTTAGAATATTATGCAAAATATGTTAATGCTGCAAACGCATTAGAAACTGCAAAATCTAAAGGAGAAGATAAATGGGAAGTTGACTACTATGAGAAAGAAATTAAAAGATATACTCTTTCAACAAGAGAATACTTAAAAAAATGGAATGATAAAACTCCAAACATTGCATGGTAATTATGAAATATGTTAAACTATATGAGGAATTCGTAACCGAAAAGGCATATAGAATGACAGGTATGTATGCATCAAAAGGTCTTATTGGTAAGGTAATGCAAGCTTTTAAAAAACAAATTGAAAGACTTAAATACGAAGGAGATGTGACGGATACTTTAAAGGACGTTAACAAGGAATGGGAAGACTTCAAAAAAGACGGTATTAAAATCGTTTTAGCAGATGTTGACAAAGCAGTTAAGGACATGAAAGAGGTTGTATATGTTCATGTTGTTGGATTAGCTGGAACTGGAACATGGGTTGCAGATACTGTAAATAAATTAAACAGCCCAGGTGCATCTGAATTATATGTTTGTCTTGATAAAGAATTTGTAATCAACGTTGGATTTGCTGATGATGTTGACGCTGGAAAATACTCTAGAAAACTTGGAGGAATGACAAACACTGCAATCGCAATTGGAGAAGATATTTATGGTGCATTTGATTCTAAAATCGGACATAACAATGTTGAAATCAGAGGAAATGAATTTATGAGTATTGATACAAAATAAAATTAATAATTATGCCAAGTACTAGTAAAGCACAACAAAGATTAATGGGTATGGCATATTCTCTTAAAAAAGGAGAAATGGACCCTAAAGATGCGAGCCAAGAAGTTAAGGATCTTGCAGATTCAATGACACTTCAACAACTTAAGGATTTTGCATCTACTAAGCATGACGATTTACCTGAAAAGGCAGACGAAGGTTTAACTCCTGCAAATATTGGAGGTATGGGAGCAACTCTCCTACCAACAGCAACTCAAACTGGTTCAGGCGATATTTTATCAGGTTCCGGAGACGCAGATGAGGAATATAAAAAGAAGCGCAAGAATTTTCTAAAAACATTCGAACAATTTATAAATTCATAACTCTAGAAAGGAAATGAAACAAAAAAGAAAGGCTCAGTATAATTACTGAGCTTTTTTAATTTAAATAGTATGCAATATCTTTTTAGACCTGAAAATTGGACAGAGTGGTCAAAACTTGCAGTTGAAAAAATCAACAAGGTAATAGATTCATGTGAATCTAAAGAACATTTGGATATTGCAAGAACAATGATTTCTAATTATGTATTTATTACTGCGTTAGAAGATGGAACTGATGAGAAAACACTAGAAGATATTATGGAATTATTTTGGTTTAAATTAGATTTAAAATCAAAATTAATTTCACAAAAATCTGAAACAAAAGAAACTCAATTAGTATAATTTAAGAATTTAAAAGAAACATTATGAAATTTGTAGACGCTTTAAGACAAGAGGACATGGTAACAGAAAATGGAATGGCCACAAACTCAAGCTCATTGAATGCTTGTGTAGATTTATTCTTTAACATTGGTGCAATGAGAGGCCAAGACAAACAACGTTTAATTGCAACCTTTTCAAAAGCATTTAATGAAGATCCTAAGCGTGCTATGAAACTTTTGTTTTGGACTAGAGATGTTCGTGGAGGTGCAGGTGAACGTCAAATCTTCAAAGACATCTTAGTTTACTTAGCTGAAAATCATGATTTGGCTCTAAAACCAAATCTACATTTAATATCAGAGTATGGTCGTTTCGATGACTTATTATCTCTTTTTGGAACTTACATGGAAAATGATGCTATGCAAATTATCGCAGATGCACTTAAAGCTGAAAATAGTTTATGTGCTAAGTGGATGCCACGTAAAGGTCAAAATGCTGAAAAGTTACGCAAGTTTATGGATTTATCTCCAAAACAATATCGTAAAACTTTAGTTAATTTGACTAATGTTGTTGAAACTAAAATGTGTGCTAAAGAATGGGATTCAATCGAATTTGGTAAATTACCATCAGTAGCTTCAGCACGTTACCAAAAAGCTTTTGGTAAAAATGCATACGAAAGTTATTCAGCTTATATCCAATCTTTAGTGAAAGGAGAAGCTAAGATTAATGCGGGTGCGGTGTACCCATACGATGTGACTAAGTCATTGAACCATGGTAACGCAACTGTTGCAAACGAACAATGGAAAGCTCTTCCAAATTATATGGAAGGTGTAAACGATATGATTTTACCAGTAGTGGACGTTTCAGGTTCTATGTCAACTCCTGCCGGAGGTAGCAAAACTGTAACCTGTATGGATGTTGCAATCTCATTGGGTCTTTATATTTCTGAAAGAAATGAAGGTCCTTTCAAAGATGCATTCATTACATTCTCAGATAGTCCACGGCTACAAGTATTAAGTGGTTCATTGGAAGATCGCTACACACAGATGACAAGAGCCGATTGGGGAATGTCTACAGATCTTGAGGCAACTTTCAAACTGATCTTAGATCAGGCCACTAAACATAAATTGTCTCAAGATGAGATGCCAAATAAAATCCTAATCCTATCAGACATGGAGTTTAATGCGGCAATCAGATCTAGCGGTTGGAGAAATGAAGCATCATGGAATCCAACTGCTCAGCAAATGATTGAGAAAATGTACGAAGATGCAGGTTACAAAATGCCTCAAATTGTGTATTGGAACATTCAATCCAGAAATGGTGGAGTACCAGTTGCATTTGACAAAGCAGGAACTGCATTGGTTTCAGGTTTCTCACCAGCAATTATGACAAGTTTACTTGGAGGAGATATTGAGTCTCCACAACAAATCATGGACAAAACAATTTTGAGTGAGAGATACGCTCCAATTGTTTAAGATATATAAAGAAAATTGGTTCCTTACAGCAAACTATAAAAAGCAATCACTTAACTAGCATACGATTGGAACCAGGTGGATCGGTACAGCAAAAAGTACACAAATAACTATGACAGAGGACTGGGTAAAAGGTGGATTGCCTTATGGGCGAAATGAAGCTTCCGGTCAAAGTGAAGGTTAACACTAAAAAATAAGCTACACGTCAGACCACCCCAAATAGGAAGTAAGTAGGATGGGTCGAAGTAAAGTAGACGCTCGCGAAAGCAATTGCCGAAGACGTAAAAGAGGGTTATTCCGCCGGGAAGAAAATCACGAACAACGATCCCGTAAAAATTAAATCCCATATCAATATGGGATTTTTTTATGTAAAGTTCACAGTTTTACGAAACATTACCTATAAATTTTATATAATATCTAAACAATAATCATATGAATATTTTAGAAGAAGCTAATCAAATAGTAAATCACAGATCTGAAGAAGCAGATCGTAATTATGGTCCTTTCTCAGAAGGAATGGATAGAGCTGCCATGATTTTTCAAGGCATGACTGGAATTGAAGTTACAGGTGAACATATGTTTAAAGCACTTGTGGCTCTTAAGTTTTCTCGCGAATCTTATAATCACAAACGCGATAATTTATTGGATGCAGTTGCATATATCCAAGGCTTAGACAACTACATTAACGAAAATTCAAAATAACATGAAGATTCTATTTACGGGCTGTACTGCCAAACAAACTGACGATGATGCATGGAAACGTGCAAGAGTAAAACGTATTGATGATAGTTCTATTATCTGCAATTCACTTAGAAAGCAGGGTTATCAAGTTGACAGAAAAACTGTTAAATGGGGAGATGACCTTTCAGAATATGGATTGGCAATTGTAGGACTTGGACAATTTGGTTCTAACAATTATTCAGGAGAAATCTTTAATGCTATATATGCATTGAAAACTGTTAATAATGTAATCATTTTCCATGAAGATTGGAAAATTGATGGAACTATGAAATCATGGGCTTCCATGTTAAATGAAGATGCATTTAACAAATCAATCTCTAAGAAATGGAGTGATGGTAGACATTTCTATGGAGGTGTTGACAATCCAAATTTCAACCCAATTGAGGCAATGGAAATTATTCGCAAAGTTGTTGATGGAGAATTTGATAATGCCTTAATTCCTGCATTTGACTGGGGTAATAAAGAAAAGGTTAGAGATATTATTAAAGCTAAAAATATTTTTAATATCGACCTAACACCTTATGTATTAGAGGATTGGAATATTAGTTTAGAAGTTACTCCTCAACCAAAAGAACGTAAACATATGTTGGCATCGCTTGTTGACCACCGCCCATGGGTACGTAGAAACAAATTAAAATGGCCAGTAGATTATTTTGGTGCAAAGAGTATTAAGGAAGCTCGCCAACTTGCAACTGAAACTGATGTATTTGAAGCTTGTGGAAAATATTGGGGAATTCTTTGTCCTGAATATCCACATGCAGGTTCTGGTTGGTTTAGAATTAGATGGATTTACGCTGCAATACAACAATCAGTATTGTTATCCTCTCCTAAAGACCTAGAGGCACTTGGATTACCTGTGGTAAATATCGAGACTTTAAGTGATAGTGAATTGGCAAATTATGCAAAGTCACAGGCTGACACTGTATTGTCTTATATGTGGACTAAAGAAAAGTTCGATACAAAGGTCGATGAAATTGTAAGCACTTTATGTGATTCATTGACAAAAAACAAAGAGGCAAATACACAAAAAATAATTAAACAAAGCGCGCTTTTTTAATAAAAGAATAAATAAATTTATTATGGCAAATATAGACAATGAATGTAAAGACTTAGAAGTGAAAGACTTCTATAATGATTCCACAACACACTTAGCCGATATCATGGAAAACCAAAAGAAAATGCAAGAGCAAACTTATGGTTTTAAATTTGAAGATATGACAATCAGAGAAGTAATGAATTTCTGGCATGTAAATACGCATGCAGTTATTGACGAAATCCATGAAATGACAGATGCTTTAGGTGGAATTAAAGATGGTGATGGCAATGCAGTTTGGAAATACTGGAAAAAAGCACATAGTAAATATGAAACTATGAAAATTTCTGACCTATCTGAAGGTGATAAAAAAGAATTGTATATGGAATGGGTAGACATTCTCCACTTCTTTATTAATTATGCTGCATCAATTGGCTTAGATGCAAAAACAGCATATAATTACTATTTTACAAAAGCTGCAGAAAATATCGAACGACAAAAAAGAGGTTATTAATGATATTAGATATCGAACAAAGAGAAAAGGATATTATTATCTCTTATTTTAATGAAAAGGGTGAAGTAGCATTCAAACAATATCCAGTTGATAAATTCCAAAACTGGTATGTATGTGATGACAAAGATAAAGCGGCAAGCACCCAATACAAAAATTGGGATGGCCGTAGTGTAAAATTAGGATATGGAAAACAATATAACAAGTTTTCCATTCTGTATTTTATGGATTCTCTATCTGAAAGAGATAAAGCAGACCTAAGCGCTTACAACATGCCAAAGACATACTTTGTCGATATTGAAACTGAGATTGTTGATGGATTTCCAAAGGCTGAAGAGGCTAAAAGTAGAATTTTATCATTTTCCATTATTACACCAGACCGTAAAGCAATTGTATTAGGGCTTGAGGACATGGATTCTGTAAACATTAAGAAAATTCAAGATGATACAAACGAGTACTTTAAGGATTTCGATATGGATTGGGAATTCCGTTACCATAAGTTCAAATCTGAATATGATATGGTATATACATTCTTAATGAAGTTCTTACCTAAATTTCCAATGATGACAGGATGGAACTTTATTAACTATGACTGGCAATATATTGTAAATCGTTGTAAAAGATTACAAATCGATATTACAGAAGTTGGAATGACAAATGCAGTTGATAAAACAGACCAAAGACCTTTACATATTGGAATTCTTGACTATATGCAATTGTATGATAAATATGACCGTTCGGTTAAAGTAAAGGAATCTAATTCATTGGATTATGTTTCAAGTCAAGTTTTAAATGTGAATAAAATTAAATTCACAGGTTCATTGCAAGATTTATATAGAGATAACTTTACAAAGTATATCTACTATAACGTAGTCGATTCAATTCTTGTATATTACATTGACCAAAAGTTAAAATCAATGGAAGTACTTTTAACATTGGCAAATATTACAAATATGCCATTGTATAAAGCAAGTTCTCCAGTTGCGGTTACTGAAGCAATTATGGCAAGAAAATTGGCAGAGCAAGGTATGCGAATTGGAAGTGAGGAAAAAATTGATGGACAGAAAGATGGTCAATACGCTGGAGCATTTGTAAAAGAACCAATCCTTGGATTCTATGAAGGTGTAAGTGCTTTCGACTTTGCTTCACTATATCCTTCGATTATGAGACAGTTTAATATTTCTCCAGACTCATATATTGAAAAAATTAATAGAAGTGATATTCCTGAAAGAAGAAAAGACAAAGAAGTTATTGTTTGTGATAATGGTGTAGTTTACAATACAGAAGATTCAATTCTTAGAAAGATTTTAAGTGACCTTTATGCCCAACGTAAAGACTACAAGAAAACCTCATATGAGTATTACACTAAGGCTGACCAATACCGAAAATTACTAAAATAACAATTATATATAATTAACAAAAATAAAAACTACACACATGGCTGGAAATATTTTTGAAAAGCGAATCAATATTTTGCCGTATGAATATCCATCTTTATTAGCATATAAAGATGCAATTAGACACTCATATTGGATTCATACTGAATTTAACTTTACATCAGATATTGATGACTTTAAAACAAAAGTTAGTGATTCTGAAAGAGAAGTAATTAAACGTGCAATGTTGGCAATTGCACAAATCGAAGTTAATGTTAAAACTTTTTGGGCAGATCTTTATAAGAGAATGCCAATTACGGAAATCGGAGATGTTGGTATGACATTCGCTGAATCTGAAGTAAGACATAAGGACGCATATGCTCAGTTACTTAGAATTCTTGGTTTGGAGGAAGAGTTTACTGATGTTGTTGAAATTCCAGCAATCAAGGATAGAATTGCATATCTATCAAAATATCTAGATGGAACTAGAAGTAAGGACAATAAAATGTATACAAAATCTGTATTATTATTTTCATTGTTTATCGAACATGTTAGTTTATTCAGTCAATTCTTGATTATGATGAGTTTTAACAAAGAGAAAAACTTATTTAAAGGTATTTCAAATGTGGTTGAAGCCACAAGTAAAGAAGAGGAAATCCATGGAAACTTTGGATCTGAATTAATTAACATTATTAAGGCAGAAAACCCTGAATGGTTTGATGCTGAATTTGAAAACTTAATTGACTCCGCTTGTAAAAAGGCGTATTTAGCAGAGGTTAAAATTCTTGATTGGATTTTCGAGAATGGCGAACTTGATTTCCTTTCAAAAGACACAATCAAACAATTTATTCAAAACAGATTCAACAACTCTCTGCAAAGAATTGGTATGAAACCAGTATTTGATGTTGATTTTGTTGAAATTGAAAAAACTTTATGGTTTGACGTAGAGGTTACAGCAACTAAAGAGGGAGACTTCTTTTACAAAAAGCAGGTTGATTATAATAAAAAGAGCAAATCAATCACAGAAGACGATTTATTTTAAAATTAAAAAAACAAAAAGAACTAAATGGAATACGAGAGATATTATTGGCTAAACGATGAAAGCCGATTGTTTTTATCTAGAGGTTATATTAATGAAACCCCTGAGCAAAGACTCAAAGACATTTCTAATACAGCAGAAAGATGGTTAAAAATTGAAGGGTTCGCGAAGAAGTTTGAGAACTACATGGCAAGAGGGTTTTACAGTTTATCAACACCAGTTTGGATTAACTTTGGAAAAGACAAAGGACTTCCAATTAGTTGCTATGGTAGTAATGTTGATGACACATTAGATAGTATCTTAAATGGAAGTAGAGAAATTGGAATGATGTCGAAATATGGAGGTGGAACTTCAATTTTCTTAGGAAATATTAGAGCAAGAGGTACCAGAATTTCTACAGGTGGAACTGCAGACGGACCAGTCCATTATGCTAGAATGTATGATACCACAGTTGATGTATGTAAACAATCAGAAGCAAGAAGAGGAGCATGCGCAGCATGGTTACCAATCGAACATAATGATATTTTAGAATTCTTAGATATTGGAACTGATGGTAACCCTATTCAAAACCTACAATATGGAGTTACCGTAACTGACCAATGGTTACAAGAAATGAAAGATGGCGATATCGACAAACGTAAAATTTGGGCTAAAATTATTCAAAGAAGATCTGAGTTTGGATTCCCTTACATTATGTTTAAAGACAATTCAAACAACAATTCTCCATATAAAGATTTAGGACTTGAAATTACAGCAAGTAATTTATGTTCTGAAATTCAATTACCAACAGATTCATTTAATTCATTTGTATGTTGTTTGGGTTCGTTGAATTTATTACACTGGGACGAGATTAAAGAAACTGATGCAATAGAAACATATATTCTTTTCTTGAATGCAGTAATGGATGAGTTTATTCATAAATCATATAATATGCCAGGTATGAAACGTGCATGGAGATTTGCAAATGACCATAGAGCATTAGGTTTAGGAGTACTTGGTTACCATTCACTTTTTCAATCAAAATTAATTGAATTTGAATCTTTAGAAGCAAAACAATTAAACTATGAAATCTTTAAAACCATGAAGGAAAGAAGTGAAGAGGCTTCAAGATGGTTACATGATGAGAAAGGTTATAAATCAATCAGACCAGGATATGCAAATACCACAATGATTGCAGTTGCTCCAACAAAAAGTAGTTCATTTATTCATGGACAAGTAAGTATGGGAATTGAGCCAATCAAATCTAATTACTTTATTAAAGACTTGGCAAAAACAAAAACAATTTATAAGAATCCATTCTTAATTAAAGAACTTGAAAAATATGGATTGAATACACCAGAGGTTTGGGAAGGAATCTTAAAACGAGATGGAAGTGTACAACATTTAGATTTTCCGACTAAAGAAGTATTTAAATCTTTTATTGAAATTAGTCCAAGCGAGATTGTTTTACAGGCAGCACAACGCCAACAATTTATTGACCAATCTCAATCTCTTAATTTAATGATTCACCCAAGTGTTCCAGCTAAGGATATTAATCAATTATATTTGAAAGCACATGAATCTGGAGTTAAGACATTATATTATCAATTTAGCCAAAGTTCAGCTCAATCATTTGCAAGAGATATTCTTGAATGTGATAGTTGTTCAGCGTAAAAATACGGCAATCTGAAACATGATTGCATTTTAGGACCGGGACTAGTTCACGGAAAGTAAGGCAGGGAATTCGCTACTCCCTGCCTTTTTACGTAAATTAAAAAGATATATAATAAAATAATCTAAAATATTTTCATATATCAAATAAAATGATTATATTTGTAAAATAAAAGCATACTAATGAAATACACTAAATTATTTGAAGAGTTTGTAAACGAAGGTAATACAGTACCCGATGATGTTATGTCTCTTGTTAAAAAAATTAAACTTACTGACAAGTTTTTAAATAGAGGGCAAAACGATTATGTTGAACACGTAGATAGGCTATACAATGGATATAGATTTAACCCTACTGAGGTGTTTACTTTATTAGATAATAAATTGAAAAATCGTACAATGCCTAAACATACTGATGAGATTAATATAGATATAGCATATAGAAAATATCACATTAATGACTATATTAGTATTAATATCACAAATACCAATACAAGTACTACAATTGCCATCACTGATACTTTAAAATATAGGAATCTAAAACAAGTATCACTTTCTGGAGTAGCCCAAAGTATATCAGATTCTCTTGCCAAATTTTTTATTGAAAATGCAAGTCTACTTGTACAACTTGAAAACGTAGGAAATGCTTCAGGTGAAATGCCATTATCTATAAAAAAATTATACGCTGATGCAGATGCAATGCGCATTAAAAAAGCCATTACCTATGGCATAGAAGGAAATTCAGCAACATACGCTATTTTATTAAGTGCGTTAGAAACATCAGAGCCTGGTGAAAGAATTAATGATGTTAAAAACGCTATTAATATACTCAATCAATATTTAAAAGACAAAGGTTATATAAATGCTGCTAAATTCGATAACACAAAATAAAACAAAACAAACAAAATTATGAAACACATTAAATTATTTGAACAATTCGCAAACGAGAAATTTGTAAACGAAGGTAAGAAATGGGCTTTTGTAGAAGACGGTACAGAAGTTACAAATCCTAAAGAATATTCTGAAAAAGATTTAAAAGATGCATGTGATACAATATCAAAAAAAACATATTCTACAAGGGGACTTCCTAAATATATTAAAAAAGAAAATTCTATAGTAATGCGAATAAAGGGTGATATTGTATCGTATTATTACGAAGAATCTAATAAAAACTGGATTGTAAATATTGAAGGAGATTATAGTAGCGACACATACTATATGAATTTAGAAGAATTTACAGAACAAGCTGTAATCTATTTGAATAGTTTCTAAGATGGTAAAACATCTCCTCAGGATAAAATCAGATGACCGGGACTAGTTCACGGAAAGTAAGGCAGGGAATTCGCTACTCCCTGCCTTTTTACGTAAATTAAAAAGATATATAATAAAATAATCTAAAAATAAAAACAAAATTATGAAACACACTAAATTATTTGAAGAATTTGTAAATGACAATCAAATGATATATGAGGCCAAAGGAGCTCCTGGCGAAATTATTGAGCTTGTTAAAAAAATACAATTAGGAGCTAGGGTCACTGGTAAGAAAGCAACTGATAATAGTTCAGCTGCAGAGACCGATCCAAATGTATTCGATACTTTACTAAAGCAAAGGTTATCATCTTTTGATTTTTTACAATTAGACAGTGACTCAGGCGTTGCAAGAGGTTTATCCTATCATTATTTTAATGTAGGAAATTATATTTGTATTAAGGTGGTACAAAGAGACGGTGAAGCATCCATATATCTCCAAGATATATTAAATGGATATAGAGACTTAAAAAAGGTAATAATATATGGTAATGCTGAAGAATTAACAGATGCTATTTTTAATATTATTTCTACAAATATTAATCTTTTTAGTCAGATCGCAGATTCCAACTCAGATGGGGATATCTCACTTTCAATTAGAAAATTGTATAGTGATGATGAAGCAATCAGTATTAAAAAGGCTATTAAATATGGTATATCCGGAAATGCATGTGCAAATGCTATCTTATTAAGTGCTTTAGAAGCAGATCCTGCTGATAGAATTAATGACATCAAAAACATTATTAATGTACTTAATCAATATCTAAAAGACAAAGATTATATTAAAGCTCCTCAATTTGATGACACAAATCCAAGATACTTTCAGTTCCCTGGTTCAAATATTAAAACAAGAACACGATAAAACTAATTAACCTCTCCTCAGGATAGAATCGGAGGACCGACTCTTAATAGTTTAAACAAAAACCTGTTACTTTGTAGCAGGTTTTTTTATGTGAAACAAAATCATATTTTTGTTTATAATACTTAAATAATTTAAACAAAAAATATGAAAATTAAAATTGACAAAGTAGACCAAAACAATTTCATCGGTTTTGTGAATAGACTTAAGGTTATTGATACCTTTATTTATTTTAAAATTAAGGATGAAGTGGTACAAGCTTCTGCTTATTTACCACAAAGAGATGCAGTTAAACATCACCGAGTTCCCGTAAGCCATGTATTCCAAATGGAAGATGGATCTTTAGAGGCAGCAGGTTCTAAAGAATTAAAAATTGCTTTCTTTGATGCTTCTAAATTAACTGATGCATTTAAACAATTCGAATTTGGAAATGTTCGTGCTGAAATTGAATTCGTAGAAAACGAAGAAGATTTTGTAGCAACGGAATTCGTTGTTTATAACGACGAATTAGAAATTAGATTGGCTTGTTCAGAACCTTCATTAGGTTATAAAGATCTTACAGATGCTCAAATCCAGGCAATCTTTAACATTGACGCAGCAAACTATGTATTTGACATGGACTACACTGCAATTTCAAAAGTACGTTCATTATTTGGATTGGATAAAGAGGAAACATTCTCTATCACAACAAATAATGATGGTGTAAGAATGAAAGGAAAAACTTACAACTACTTAGTAACCGATTCGTTCCAAGGAACTGATGCGTCTGAGGTTACACTTTTCAAAAAATACTTAAATCTATTAGACAAAGAAGATTATTCAGCAAATGTTATGGATAATCGAGTTGTTCTACGTTCTAAAGATTCAGAAACTCTTTTAACAATCGCTACTTGCCAAAACGCAGAATAATTTATGACAATCGATGAATTAATACTAAAACCAGAAAAAGATCTATCACAGGAAGAGATTAAAATCCTGGTTGAGCATTATTCAACATTGTCTGCTAAATATACCGCGTATGAGCAAGCAGTAAAAGTAATGCTTAACTCAATCTATGGTGCATTTGGTAATAAGTGGTTTCACTTTTTTAATATAGACATCGCAGAATCGATTACTTTACAGGGTCAATCTGCGATTCTATATTCTGAAAAGATACTTAATAAGTATTTTCAAGAATTTTGGTATAAAGATAAGGCTGTACATGATTTCTTTAACATTAAAGTTAAAAATAAACTGGTAAGACCTTCTGTTGTTTATATCGATACCGATTCTTGTTATGTGCAGTTTGAGGAAATGTATGAATCCATTGAATGGCTTGATGATAAATTGACAATTGACCAATTTATTATGAAGTTGTATAATTTTAGACTTAAAGAATATATCTTTAAGTGTATGGAAAAATACGCTGAAGCCACAAATACTGAAAACTTCCTTGTGTTTGAGTTGGAAACAATAGCATACTCAGGAATTTGGTTGGCTAAGAAAAAATATTTGCAAAACATTGCATGGGAAGATAAAATTGGAATCGATGAAAGATACCCATCACTTAAGAAAATTAAGACAATTGGATATGATACAATTCAAAGTTCCACACCCGCGATTGCAAGAAAGCATTTGACTGAAGCTTTAAAATTGATTCTTTCAGAAAAACCAACAGCATCCTTGCTTAAAAAATTAGTTGATTATTTAAAACAATGTAAGAAGGAATTTCAATTGACAAGCATTGATGAAATTTGCTTTAATAAAAGAACAAACAATATTGAAAAGTATATTGTAGATGATACGATTGAATTTCAATATGGACTTAAATGTCCACCTAATGTTAAGGCTGCTGGATTTTATAATTTCTTAATGAATCAAAATCCAAAATACAAAAACAAATATAAAATGATTGGTAATGGTGAAAAGCTAAAACTATATCATTGTAAACATGCAACTTGCGAAATTTTTGCATATCAACCAGGTTCACATCCTTATGAAATTGCACCACCGGTAGATTATGAGTTGCAATTTGAAAAAAGTGTTATTGACCCTATAAATCGAGTTTTGGTTGCAGTTGGGTTACATACATTGAACAGAAATTTAATTTACTCAACATCTTTATTTTAATTATGGATATTAATATTGAAAACCTAGACGAAGAACAATTATCTTATATTAACCATTATAAGAGAATTAACCAAAGGCTTGAAACCCTACAAAAACAAATGACGATAATTCAACATGAGGCAAAGGGTCTAATCGATGAATTAGAGGAATTAAGACTTAAAGAAAATAAAAAATATAACGAAGACGATGGCAAAAAATAATTTTACATTTGACGATTTAAATAAAGAATTGGCAGAATTGAATCCACTTGGTTCTGTAATGGACAAGTCAGATTTCTCTGGAGTTACGGAATGGATTCATACTGGAAATTATCATTTGAACGCATGTGTTAGTGGTTCTATTTTTGGTGGTTGGCCAAACAATCGTTCATGTTCAATTGCAGGTCCTTCAGGAACTGGTAAAACATTCTTAATGTTAAACTCAGTAAGAGAAGCAATCAATATGGGTTATAACGTAATCTATTATGATTCAGAGGCCGCTGTTGATAGAGAACAAATGGAAAAGTTTGGAATCGATACAAGTAAAGTAAACTATCAACCAATCAACACAGTACAGGAGTTTAGAACCTCAGTAACTTCAATTACAAAAAAGATGCAAGAGGCAAAACGCAAAGGTGCTGAAATTCCAAAAATCATGATTGTATTGGATTCTGCTGGTAACTTGGCAACTGCAAAGGAAATTGAAGATGCTGCAACTGGCAGTGAAAAGGCAGATATGACCAGATCAAAAATCTTAAAATCTATCTTTAGAATTATTATGACTCCGTTGGCAGATTTAAAGATTCCTTTTCTATTTACAAACCACACATACATGACTCAAGATTTTATTGCTCGTCAAGTTGCAGGTGGAGGAACCGGACCAGAGTATGCGGCATCAATCGTACTTATGCTAAACAAAGCACAGTTAAAAGATGGAACCGACAAAGTAGGAATCGTAGTTACTGCAAAACCAGACAAAAATAGATTTGCAAAACCAACTCCAATTAAATTCCACTTACACTTTACAAAAGGTATGAATCCTTATGTTGGATTGGAACAATATGCAACATGGGAAATTTGTGGAGTTACACGAGGAACTATTGAAAAGGGTGTTAAAATTCCAAAATCAACAGCACGTGGATGGATTTGTGAGCATCTAGATGAAGTAGTTTCAAATTCAGAATTCTTTACTGAAAAGGTATTTACGCCTGAGGTATTAAAAAGAATTGATGAGTATATTAAACCAATCTTCAATTACAACACAGAGGAATCATCGATCGATAAAGACATTGAGGATTTATTACACACAGATATTGATTAATTATGGAGTTGAATCTTTTTAAGATTGATGAGGATAAACTACCTATAAAATATGTTTTAGGCATTCAGGAGGAATTGGAAAATTTCCCTGATGCCTTTGACATTATTCACCTATATGTAGTTGAAAGTATCAATAGACCAAACAGACCAAGATATACATTTTCAAAGGCATCATTATTAAAATATCATGCAAAAGGAAATGTTGAAAATACAGAAAAGGGAATTCAGCAAGCAATTAATTTAGGTTTGATTGAGCAAACCAATTTTGAAGAGGGTAAGGAATCATATACAATTAAAATCAATCCTTTCCAATAAACTAATTACAATACTTCCGTATAATTCCTAGAAAAATAACAATACATGAAATTCGGACAAGATTTTGAAACAATATTCTTTAAATTATCTTTGGCAAAACCAAAGTACTTAGAGAAAATACATAAAGGTTTTTACACCTCAGACGAAATAGATACAATGCATTTTCTTGCAACAAAGTTTTATGAAAAATTCCATGAAACTCCAAAGGCAGAGCAAATGAAAGTTCTTGTACAAAGTCCAAAATTTAAAGGTAAAGTAGAAGAGTCAATCATTGATGTGGTTTATAATAAAGACTTGACTCAATTTGACGAAGAGTGGTTACAGTCAACCGCAGAGGCTTGGATTAAATGGAGAACATTTGACACAACACTGATAGACACTATTGAATATATTAAAACAACCGAAGTTACTCCAGATAATGCTGATTCTATTATCTCTAAGGTTAAGACATTAATTAATGATAGAAATTCTATTGTATTTAATTCAGACTTAGGATTGGACTTCTTTAATCCAGACGACCATGGACATGAAGGTCGTGCAAAAATTTCAAGTGGCTACTTATTTCTTGATAGATTGCTTTCAGGTGGTTATGATAAAGATGGTTCATTAGTAGTTTATGTTGGAGAACAAAACATTGGTAAGTCCATCTATTTGGCAAATGATGCTGCAAACTTTGTAAAGATGGGAGTTAACACTGCATTCGTTTCAGCAGAGATGGCAGCCCACAAAGTACTTAAAAGAATTGGTTCGAACCTACTTACAATTTCAATGAATGAGTATGATGAAAAGGCAAAGAACAAAGAATTAATTAAACGAAAACTTGAAAATGTTGGTGATGGGTTAACCCCTCCTGGTCAATTATTTGTAAAGCAATTTCCAACATCACAGGCAACTGTATTGGATATTGAAGCCTACTTAAAACAAATTGAAGAGGAAAGAAAAATAAAATTAGGTTGTATTGTAATTGACTACATTAACATTCTAGCAAACTACAGAAATCCAAACTCTGAAAATATGTACCTTAAAATCAAGCAAATCGCCGAGGATTTACGTGCAATGGGAGTTAGAAATGGATGGTTAATTGTAACAGCAACCCAAATTAATAGAAATAGTTATAATTCAAGCGATATTGGTATGGGAGATGTTGCAGAATCAGCAGGTCTTTCACATACAGCAGATTTAATGCTTGGAATTATTCAGGATGACTTAATGCGTGCGAGTAATGAATATTGGCTTAAAGTATTAAAGATTCGTGACGGTGAAGGAAAGGGTGTTAAATGTAAACTTGACATCAATTATAATTACATGAGATTAACAGAAACAGATAACGTAACAAATTCAAATATACATAATTTATAATGAGAACACATAGAGATAAAATATTCGATAACACATTTGAGGATACTGAGTTTGAAATGGACCCTTCGTTCTCTTTTAATATTGCCGCAGGTTACACTGATGATAGAGATGAAGAGGATAAAATTGAAACAGCAATCATTGTTAAAAAAATTCATGAACTTATTGAATCTTCAAGATTTAAAAAGTTTAATGACATTAATGAATTTGAGCAAACTGTAAAACTTAAAAAGATTGAAATTAATGAGATTTATGAGTATATCTCAGATGAACTCAGACCGCATCACTCAATCATTGAAATATTTTCAGAACTATGTGATTATTTCAATATTAATCCAAGCAAATTTTATCAATCGCTTGGAAATAAATTTAAAGAGGAACTAATTGAAGTACTTGACAGAAAAACAAACGTGCTTAAGAAAAAGAATATAAATAGATTGTTCTAATTATGATAGACTTAAAAACATTAAACAAACCAGTAAAAAGAATTTGGATTCTTGGCGATATGCACTTAGGTGTAAGATCTAATTCTTTGGAATGGTTAGAAATGCAAAAAGACTTCTATGATAATCAATTTATTCCAACCATTCTTGAACACTATCAAGAAGGAGATATTTTAGTACAGGTTGGAGATGCATTTGACAACCGCCAAAGTATTAATATTAAAGTACTTCACTATGCTGTCGATCTTTTTGAAAGATTGGGTAAAATATTACCAACCCACATTATTTGTGGAAACCATGATATTTGGGCAAAGAAAAGTAATGAGGTAAGTTCAATAGATGCATTGAAATGGATTCCAAACGTTGCAATTTACAAAGAACCAAAAACCTTTAAATGGGGAGGCAAAGAAGTTTTATTAATGCCATGGAGACGAGATACCGAGCATGAAGTTGAAACATTACAGAAGTTTCCAAATGCACAAATTGTATTTTGCCATTCAGAAGTTAGAGGTATTAAATTAAACAATAAAGTCGATAATCATGAAGGTACTGACACTGACTCATATAATCGATTTGAAGCTGTTTATTCAGGCCATATTCACTATCGTCAACATAAAGGCAAGTTAAGAATGGTAGGAACTCCATATGAATTAACACGTTCAGATATGGATAACACCAAAGGATTTGACCTGGTTAATTTAGAGGACATGCAGGAAACTTTCTTTGAAAATACAATTTCACCAAAGTTTGTTAAATTTAATTTAACCCAGTTGTATAATGTGCCTCTAGGGGAATTCAAAGAAAAGATTAGAAATAATTATGTAGATCTTTTTGTTCCTTCAAACATTGCAACTACATCAGCTCTTTCAAGATTAATTAATAAGGTGCAAAAAATCAGTAGAAAAATCGATCCAAATATTTATGAATTGGATTCTTATATTGACAGCGACCTATATGACATGGACCAAATTGAAGACCTTTATAAAAACTATAACATATTACACTTATGTAATATTTATGTTGATAGTCTAACACATGATGAGAATACTAAAAATCAAATTAAAGACAGACTAAAGAAACTTCATGACTTTCATGCATATAATAATCAAACAGATTAAATTATGAAAATACAAAGCATAGAATTAAAAAACTTTGCTTCCTATGGTAATAAGATTCAAAAAATCGAATTCGAAGAGGATAAATCTGAGTTATTTTTAACATTAGGTAAAAACGGAGAAGGCAAAACGACTATTGCGAATGCGATAGTCTTTGCTCTATATGGTAAAGTGGAAGGTGTTAAAATGTCGGATTTGCCAAACCGTATCAATAAAGAACTTTGGGTAAGAATTAAGTTACAATGCAAATCTACAACAGTTATAATTGAAAGAGGACTTGCACCTGGCATTTTCAAAGTTTATTTAAATGGAATCGAATTCGACAAAGCTGGTAAAAAATCAGTACAGGATTATCTAGAAGAGGAAATCTTTGGAATTCCATACCATGTATTTAAAAACATTATTATTCTTTCGGTAAATGATTTTAAATCATTTTTAACAATGAGTAACAGTGATAAAAGACAAATTATCGATAAAATGTTTGGATTTTCTATTTTAAATGATATGCAAACTGCAATTAAAGATGAACGTAGAAGTTTGAAAAATGAAATCGATTCATTCACAAGAGAACTAACACAAATCAATGAAAATATCGAATCAGTTAAAGAAAAACTTGAGACATTAATGCTTGAAAGCCAAGAAAAGGACAAGCAAAAAATTCAAGAGCTTAAAGATTCTTTAATTAGATATGATGAAAATAAAAAGAAGTTGGAAGATGCTCAAGCAAAAATCACTGAAAGCCTAGGTACTTTTACAACAAATTTGCAAGCAACACAAAGCATTGAATCTGACCTAAAATATAAAATTTCAGAACTACAAAAAAAGTTAGACCTATATGAAAACAACACATGCCCAGTTTGTGAAAGTGAATTATGTGGAGATTTTCATGAGGATAGAAAAAAGGAAATTCAAAATGAGCTTACAGATTTACCAACAAAATTAAAGAGTGTAAATGATGAGGTATCACAAATTAGAAAATCAATCTCAGATCTTAGGGAAAAGGACCGTGTTGTTCGCGACAAAGTTTCAACAATTAATACAAATATTCGAAACTTTAAAAATGAATTAATTAAGATTAAAGATTCTTTACAAGGGACTGCTGATTTTTCTCATTTAGAGCAAATTATTAAAGACTTTGAAACTCAAGAAAAACAAAAGGAAGAGTCGAAGGATTTTAAATCAAATGAATACCAATTCCTTGAAATGCTTGAGGAAGTACTTGGTGAAGATGGTGTTAAAAACCTTGCAATCAAAACAATTTTGCCAGGATTAAATGCAAATATCGCCGCAATGGTACAAACAATGCACTTACACTTCCATATCAGATTTGATGAGAAGTTCAATTGTATTATTAATCATTTAGGTGAGGAAATTAATCCAATGACACTCTCAACAGGTGAGCGTAAGAAGGCAGACTTTATTGTTATTATTGCAATCATTAAAATTCTTAAGCTGAGATTTCCACAATTAAATTTATTATTCTTAGATGAGCTATTAAGTTCAGTGGACGCGGATGGAATTCATAACATCCTAAAAATCTTGAGTCAGGTTATTAAAGAAAGCAAGATAAATACATTTGTAATTAATCATACTCCATTGCCTAGAGAAATTTTTGACGCAGAGGTTCAAATTTATAGAGAAAATGGATTCTCTAAATTTGATGTAATAAAAATAGATTAAGATATAATAATTTATATATGTGGCAAGTTACATAGTAGTATACTGATATATACTATATGAAAAAATATCACTATACATATTTAATTACCAATATAATAAACAATAAAAAATACATAGGAGTCAGATCTGCAGATATTGAACCAATTAATGATATAGGATTTATATATTTTTCTAGTAGTTCTGACACTGAATTTATAAATGAACAACATACAAATCCTGAAAGATTTAAATATGATATTATAAATATATTTGATAATAGAATATCAGCACTAGAAGATGAAATAATACTACATAAAAAATATGATGTAGGAAATAATCCAATGTTTTATAATTTACAAAATCAAACAGCAAATGGTATTGATTTTACTGGAAGAAACCATTCTGAAGCTACTAAAATAAAAATAGGTAAAGCAAGTAAAGAAAGAGGTATAAGTGAAAAGGCTAAAGAAAATTTATGTTGGCACTCCAAGCATAGAATTAGAACAGATGAAGAGCGGAAAAAATTGTCAAATGCTAAATTAGGTAATAATAATGCATCAGGTAAAAGATCTGAAGAATCCAGAAAAAATATTTCTAATGGTACAAAGGGAATTCCTAGTGCATTTAAAGGAAAAACACATAGTGATGTATCTAAGGAAAAAATGTCGATAGCTAAACTAGGAGATAATAATCCAAAATATTGGAAAGGTAAGAAAAGATCTGAGGAAACTAAACTTAAAATATCAGATTCAAAAAAAGGTAAAAATACAGGAAAAGCCCCTATAGTTAAATGTCCACATTGTGAAAAGGAAGGTGGTTTATATGCAATGAAACAATGGCATTTTGATAACTGTAAATATATAAATAAAAATAAAACAAAATAATGGCTTCCTACAACCAGCGGTTTAATGGAGATGATAGTGTTATAAGACACTTAATCATCGGGTTCCTTGCAGACTTAAATAATAAAGTTTATTTTTATAGACAGATTTCCAATAATGAAAGAGTATTGGTTGATGTCCCATTTTATTATTCAATTACAGGCGATGACCAATTCCTAAGAGATAATTTTTTATTCTCTACTGCTAGTGGTCCAAATTGTACACCAGACGTTGGATTCGCAGATGCAAATTATGATGCAATTCCAAGAGGTGTTGCTAATCTAACATCAATGTCAATTGATTCATCGAAACTTGTAAATAAAAGAAATGTTGGAACTTATACTAAAATGAATTCTGAAGGTGCAATGGAAGGTTACACAGCAGAATTTGACATGATTCCAATTACAATGGAATTTGATATTGAGATTTTAGTATCTTCAACTCTTGATTCATTTAAAATCACTGAATCAATTATCAAAAGACTTTATAAGTCAAATTATTATAATGTAGAAGTTGGACATTTACAGGAGGGAACCTATAGACTTGCAGCATACTATGCATTTCCAGAAGACTATACACAGGAAAGACCAATTGAATATACATTTGAGGATAAAGATAAATATAAAATTACATTTAGTATAGAAGTTAATTCATTTATTCCTGCATTTAATTGGGGTAATGAGGAAAGTTTTGGATTGGCAAAAGAATCTACAGAAAGACATGTTGCTAATCGAATGTTTAGTATTAATACAAATACAATAACGTCAAATCAGGGCGATACTAGAATTATAGATGAAACCGATATTGATAATAGATAGTTATATAAAAAAATAGTGATATATAATAAAAGAAAATAAATTAAAATAAAATATGACAACTAACATTCTTGCACCATTCGCAAAAGTAGGAGAATCATTCCAATTTTATATAAACGGAAGAATTTTCGAAATGAATGAAAACGAAATTAAGGAGGTTGAATTTTCAACAGACTCTACTTTAAACAATGCAATTAGAGCATTTGAATCATTTGAATTTTCTCATGATTCTATCAAATGGTTTCATGGTCCAAGCAAATTTATTTATAATTTGGCTGAAGGTAAATTTCAACACAATACTTCATTAATCGAAGGAAATACTTTCTCAACACATGTATTATCTGCTGGAATGGTAAGATATAATGAAAAACACGTTGCTGAATTATTTGAATCACTACCATCGTTATTAAATAACTTTATCACTCTTGATTTCGCTGCAACCTTTGAAGGAAACAATATTGTTGTTAACTTATTTAAAGTTAATGAAGCAGTTTATGTTGCACGTTTAAATAACGAAACAAGAATTTCAAAATTCTTTAAAGCAAATTCTGCAAATGAGGCTGTAGAATATGTGAAATCAGAAACTAACGAATCAGCACATTTTTTCTTAACTGAAATGTTAGAAGGTGAAGAAAAAACAATCGCAGAAAAATCTGCAAAAATTGAAACCTATGAATCAATGATTGCTTTCTTAAAAGACCAAAAAGGATTATTGTCTGAGGCAGATAGAAACCATGAAGCAATTAAAGAGGCTGAAAACTTAATCAATTCAGAAATTAAATCTTGGGAAGACAAAATAGCTGAGTTACAAGCTTAAGAATTATATAGTATTTTAGAAAAAAGGGACGCAAAGCGCCCCTTTTTCTTTTTTAACAAACTGGCCCTCAACATACTATATGAAACAAATCAATATATGTGCAGTATAATAATCATATAAATTTTAAAAATTAATTAAAGTGGCTAAATCAAAACACTATTTAAACAATAAAGATTTTCATGCAGCGATGAGTGAATCCAAAGAACTTGGAAAATTAACACCAACTGCAGAGAAAATGTTATTCCTATTGGCAGAACGAGCAATCAATAAAATGCCGTATGTGAATAATGATGATAGACAAGATTGCCTGCAATTTGCAATCTTAGATTTATTAAAATACTGGAAAAACTTTAACCCTGACTATCCAAATGCGTTTGCATATTTTACAGAGATTGCAAAAAAAGGATATGCAAAGGGTTGGAATAAAATCCATCCAGTAAAATATAAAGGAACAATTTCAATTGATAGTTCATCAGGTGATGGCGAGGACTATGGTGGAATTTACAGTATCTAATAATGTCCATTAAAAACGTTAAACCTACAAAAAATTCAGGATTTAATCAGGGCTATTTTACCCCAAAGAATCCACACAAATACGTAGGCCCAACTCCTATAATTTATAGGAGTTCATGGGAGTATAAATTTATGATTTGGTGCGATGTTAATGACAAAGTTTTAATATGGTCTAGTGAACCTGTTGAAATTAAATATTGGTCAAGGCAGGGAAATAAACAAAGAACATACCACCCAGATTTCTATTTTAAAATCCTAAAACAAGATGGTACGTTTGAGGAATTTTTGGCTGAAATCAAGCCAAAGTCTCAAATTCAAAAACCATCTCCTCCAACTAAAATGTCAAAAAAGGCATTAGAATCCTATAAATTTCTAGCGGAACAATATACAAAAAACATAGACAAATATAATGCAGCAAAAAAATATGCAGAAGAAAGAAGTTGGAGATTTATTGTTTTAACGGAAGATACTATTAAAAATGGCCTATAGATAATTAAAATATATAATATATGGGGTATATTAAAAATCGCATACAAGAATTAAGTAAACAGCATGGTGGTAAAATTAAAGCCTCAATTGCTTCTATGGAATGGTTTCAAAATGCAATTAAATCTAAAAAGGTAAGTGAAGCTCAAATTACAAGAAATAGATTTGAATCCGGAAAAATATATGTTTTTGAATATTTTCCTAAATATGAAAAGGAACTTCCATGGTTTGATAAAAACCCGGTTGTTTTGGGAATTGAGCAAGTTGGAAAAAATGATTTTGGAATTAATTTAAATTTATTACCAGTTCCATTTAGGGAAACGTTATTAGACGAATTATTTACTAAAATGCATATAAAGGTAAATAAAGAAGAATCTGGAATAATATCTGAATTATTTGGAATAGATAATGATATTAAAAACGATGCACTAATTGAAAAACCACTTAAAATAACATATGTTGGAATGAAAAAATATCTTGAAAAATTTGGATATGATTTTGCTCTTAGACAATATATACCTTCTAGAAAAAAAGGACAAGCCGTTGTAAGTTATTCAAAATGGCCAGAAATTGCATTATGTGATTTTATGGACTTTAATGGCACCAATTTAATGAAAGTAAGAATACTTTTTAAAGACTATTTAAAAAAGAATATATAACTAAAATAATATCATAATATAATGGCAGGATTCGTAGAAAGAAATGGACCATTGAGTACAAATAAAAGACCATTTGTCCTTAGTGATACTCTTAAGAAGTTATCTTCTTTTGGTATGTACTATGACGATTTAGTATTAAGACAGTCACAAGCAATTGGACCAGTTGAAGATGCATTTGGTTATGGTGGAATGAATCCATTAGGTATCGATAATGACGATATGTATGGGGCATTTGCAGCTCTTTCAATGGCTGACACCACAATGCGTAAAAATATTCCATTTTTTGACCAAGCATATAAAGGTAAAAGAGATGAATTAAGAAAATTTGCACAACATGATGAGATTGAAGACATCTTAGATATTTTATGTGATGAGTCAATTGTCTATGATAATAAAAACTTTATCGCCAATCCAGAAATCATTGGTATGGAAGTCTCTGAAGAGGTGCAAAAATATTTAAATAAAGCATATAGAGATATTTACCAATATTTTGGATTTGCAGCTGATCAATCTGCATGGTATTTCTTTAGAAAGTGGTTAATTGATGGATATTTATCATTTGAGATTATTTACAATCCAGAAATGACTGAGATTATTGGTTTTAAGGAAATTGACCCAATTACGCTTGTACCAGGTTATAATCATGAAGATGGTAAAAAAGTATGGATTCAATTTAAAGATGTGCCAGGTAAAGAAAGAAAACTTTACGATTCACAAATCGTTTATATTTCATACTCTTCAATTACTACAGCATCAAGAGTTTCTTACCTTGAACGATTAGTAAGAGCATTCAACTTAATGAGAATTATGGAGCATACCAGAGTTATTTGGGCTGTTACCAACTCATCCTATAGAATGAAATTTATTATTCCAGTTGGAGGTAAATCTAAAACCAGGGCAAAACAATCATTATCACAATTAATGAGTAACTATAAAGAAGTTGTTGATTTTGATTGGGACAGTGCATCTCTGACAACAAATGGAAAACCAATGTTACAATTCAACAAAGAATATTGGTTACCTTCTAAGGACGGTGAGCAACCTGAGATTGAAACTTTAGGAGGCGAAGGTCCAGAATTAAGCGATACAGAATCATTAAAATATTTCTCAGATAAACTTAAATCTGTTTCAAAAATACCATACTCTAGATTTATGTATGAAGATGGTGGTGGTGATTTTGGAATTGAAGCGGATGGAATGATTCGAGACGAAATTAAATTTGCTAAATTTATTAAACGTTTACGAAGTTCATGGCAAGAAATTCTTGTTAAACCATTATGGTTACAAATGTGTTTAAAATTCCCTGAATTTAAAGATGATGCAGGATTTAAGACTCAAATTTCACTACAGTTTAATGAGGAAAATATGTTTGCTGAATTAAAGCAAATGGAAATCATGACCAAGCGATTAGACTTTATTGGAACTATGAAGGATTCTTTGGTTAAAACTGATCCAATCACCATGGAAGAGACTCCATACTTTGACATGGAATTCTTGGTTGATAGATACTTAAAATTATCACCAGATGATAAAGCAGCAAATGAAGCTTATAAAGCTAGAAATGAGGCTAAAAAGGCAGAGGAACCTGAATCAGAGGATCCAATGGCCATGATGGGAGGAATGTAATTAAATAAAATAAATATAAAATGAGAATAATTAAAACATTTGAGGAATTTACCGGTTCATTGCAGGAAGATGCAATTGAAGCAGGTGAGGATTCTAAAGTAGTAGTTGATGATGTTACTCTTGATTCAGGCGAGGAAATTAAATCAACTGAAATATTAGGGGCAATTATGTCTTCTATGAGTGAAAAGGAATTTAAAGAGTATTTTTACGAAACGTACGGTAATGATGCTTTTACAGAAGAGGACATGTTTACATTAGTCAAATTCTATAATGAATATCAAAAGGAGCAAGCTGAAAAGGAAAAAGAGGAGGAAAAAGACAAAAAATCAGAGAAAGGTGGAGATGAAGATCCACTAGCTGGACTATAAATTTTGAATTTTTCATAAAATTACATTGATATATAATAGAAATATAATAATAAAATAATAATTATGGCTAAGAACTTACTAATCCTAGAGAGATCGTCTACTGAGTTAGAATTTAAACAAGATGGCGGTACCTATGTTCTAGAAGGTATTTTTGGAGAAATCGATAAAAAGAATCGCAATAACCGAATTTATACTGAAAATGAATATTTACCACAAATTGAAGCTCTTCAGGCAAAAATTAAATCATCTAAATTATTAGGTGAGTTAGACCATCCTAGTACATTTGATGTATCTCTTAAAAATGTTTCACATATCATTGAGGAACTTACTTATGATAAAGAAACAAAACAAGTTAAAGGACGTATCAGATTATTAGATACTGATGCAGGTAGACAAGCAAAAGCTCTTGTGGATGCTGGAGTTCCATTACAAATCTCGTCTAGAGCAGCAGGTGCTGTTGAATCTAATGGTACTGTAAAAATCAAACAATTATTTACGTATGATTTAGTAGCAGACCCAGGGTTTGAAAATGCTGAATTAAAAAGAGTTAATGAGGCTTATGGCTTTGTTAATGAAGGAAACGATCTATTTATTTATGAAGTAGATGGAAATGAAACAAAATCAATCGAAAATATAAACGAAACAAAAATGGCAGAGTCTAAATTTATTACGGTTGAGGATTTTAATAAATACTCTAAATATCTTTCTGAAGAAATTAAAAACATCAAAGAAAGTATGAATGCTTTAACCGAAGCTGAGTCAACAAATTCTCAATTAGAAACATTAAAAGAGTATACTGATTATTTGGCTAAGAAATTAGATGAATCAATTAAATACTCAGAACATATCGCTGAAAAGGCAGACCAAGGTATTCAATACACTGAAAGTCTTGCTGAAACTTTAGATAATTCAATCCAATATTCTGAGCACATTGCAGAGAGTGTTGAATCTATCAAAAATTACACAAACTATTTAGCAGAATCTTACAATGAAGGTGTAACTTCTCATGATAACTTAATTAAATATACTGAATATTTAAGAGAGAACTTAGAGAAAGTAACTGAGTACGCTGAATATGTTGCTGAAACTGTAAACTCTAACTTATTATTAGAAGACGAAGGTGAAGCGGCAGGTTTACCAGCTGAAGATATTAAAGATGAAACTAAAGATGTTTCTCCTGAGGTTATCGATGCAGACGGAAACAAGTATGATGCTGAAAAAGTTGAAGACAAAGAAAAAGAATTAGAATTAGCTGGTGAAGGTGAT